>ERZ1034952.80-NODE-80-length-83539-cov-6.290942_pt1 | contig 83539 bp, 74 predicted proteins | sample MGYA00520625_ERZ1034952 | MGnify/ENA primary metagenome ERZ1034952 (study PRJEB33766, sample SAMN09781773) | gut metagenome | biome: gut microbiome | host: Homo sapiens | place: Madagascar | study: EMG produced TPA metagenomics assembly of the PRJNA485056 data set...
TCGCCTTCGCCGTCCGTGAATTCATCCGCGAAGAAGGCATAACCGTCGTTGACGGTCATAAGCCGCATCGGGCTTATATCGCCGCCGCCGAGTATACGTTCGCCGACGGTGCTGAATGTCGAAGACGTGTAAGCGGGAAGCTTTACGTTTTTCCAGACATCCTCCCAATCATCGGAGGCTGCCGCGCCGGAGGATGTATCCGCAGAGGATTCATCCGCAAGCGCCGCGAGGCAATTGAAAGCGGGAAGAAGCATCAGAACGCAGATCAGGAAGGAAAGCGTTTTCATGATTGATCTTTTCATTTATTAAGCACTCCTTTCACGACCAACGGTAATTGAGCTCGACATAGATGTTATAGAAGAAGGAGAACACCTTGCTGATGAGCATACTGAACAAACCGGCAATGAATATGATGAATGCGACGCCGACGACCGTACCGATCGTGGTGAGGAAGTTCTTGCCGAGTGTGTAATCATGCGTTACCATCATTCCGAAGAAGACGAGCAGACCGAGCCAGAAGAAGGCTATGGAATTGACCATCGTGAGAATGTCGAGCTCGCCGAGTGTCATGAAGTTGGACATGATAACAGAGGGTATAAGGAGCAGCGGCAGCGGCACAAGGCTGTAACAGGTTGCCACATAGACATCCTTGAAGGAGCCTTCGCCTTCGAACAGTGTCGTAAGACACCAGTTCGCCGTTACCCACAGGAAGACAGGGCTGAGTATCGAAATGGCGGATGCGAAGAAGGATGCCGAACCGCCGTAGGGGTTGGAAAGATAACCTCTGCCGACCGCCTGATAGATAAATGTCACGCAGGTGACCGCGAGCCAGAATGTCGCGCCGCGCACGGAACCGCGCTTTTCGTGCTTGAGATCCCAGAAGCCGTCGAACGGGTGGAAGATCACATGGAAGGCGTAAACGACCTCCTCCCAGAATGTGCTCTTTTCCTTGTTCTTGAAGCCGCGCTTATTGACCTTGCCGGCAAATTTGAAGAACTTGACCAGGCCGAAGATGACAAGGAACACCACGAGCGGAACCACCCAGAGGTTATCCTCCATCCACTGCTTGCGGTATGCCTGATATGCCTCGGAATAATCCGTGGTATTGTAGGCATACTTGAAATACTTCATTGCCTGCACATATTCGCCGTTGCGGTACATGCTCTGTGCGATACCGACATATGCGGCATCGTAGTTATTGTTGCGCTGAAGGATACCGGTGTAGAAATCGACTGCTTTGTCGTAATTCTTATCCTCGGTATTCTTGATCGCTTTGTCGAGCAGATCGCCGTAATCGGTGCGCTTGAAGACGGTTATCGCGCTGTTGCCGCGGTCGAGCAGGAGCATATTGCTGCCCTGGTAATCGATCGCAACGAGGTCGGAAATGTTGCCGAGCTGGTTGCCCTTGTCGCCGAAGGCGAACAGAAGGTTACCGGAGGAGTCGTATGTGAAAATACGGCTTCTTTTATTGTCGATAATACTCCAGGTGTTGTTCGGGCCGAGAGCAACGTCGACAATAGTGGAAGGACCGGCGACGGTAAATTCCGTCGTGGCCATGTTTCTGAAATCGATTTCACCTGAAGGCGGCCAGAAGCCGTTACGGACCATGACGTCCGAGCCGTTCGGGTTGAGACGCTTTACAGGCGCGTAGTCGCCGCTCTTGCTTCTCCCCATGATAGCGGAAGCGACGGTGTTTTCCTCGATAGAGGAGGTCGTCACATAAATGAAGCCGTCCTTATCGATACAGAGGTTGTTGAACTCCGTGGAGACCTTGCTTTCGCTCTGTGCGAGCTGCTTTGCCGTTTGGAACAGGCGGAGGAAGGATTCCCAGGCGCTGTAAACGACCTTCTGCGGGCCGATAAAGCCGTTGAAGGAGCCATCGCGGTTGAGCGAGATGACACCGTAGTTTGTCGTGGAGGAGACGACGTATATACGCCCTGCCTTATCCACGGAAACCGCTATGGGCTTGTAAACACTGTTTTCGGGGAGCACTTCGCTTTGAGGTGCGGGAACGATATCGACAAAGTTGCCGAGCTTATCGAAAACGACTATACGGGCATTGTCGGTATCGGCAACAAACACCTCTGTATCGTTGACGTACACGCCGCTCGGGTTGGCGAGCTGGTCGGGAACGCCGGCGCCGTTGGTGAACTTGTCGATTACCAAGCGAAGATTGTAATCGGCATCGGTAACGACGATCTGATTCGCGGCGGAGTTTGCTATATAAACATCGCCGAGCGAATCGACAAACACGTCCTTCGGTGAATTGAGCGAGAAGCTTTTCAGGAAGGTTTCGTTGCCGTAAAGGATCTTTGCGTTTATGCTGGCATTGCCGTTTTCACCTACGGAAGCCTTGAGAGTGCTTGTGGTGATCTGCAATTCGGGGACATATGCGTGCGGGCTGCGCTGCATACTGCCGCTGACGTCGTATGTATACGAGGTATACGGAACGATAGCGCCCGCGCTTACGGTGCCGAAAAGCAGAATTATCGCAAGTGACGCAAGGATAAATCGTGTGATTCTGTTTTTCATTACTTCCCTGCCTCCTTTAATCCTTCATACCGGATGCGGACATCGTAGTGATAACATTGCTCTGCGTGATGACGAACACCGTTATCGGGACGATCATCATGATAACCGTTGCCGCTGCGGAAACGCCGGAACGGGCGATACCCGCGGTAACGAGCTGGCTTATTGCGTAGTTGAAGGTTTTGAGCTGTTCGCTGTATATATACATACTCGATCCCATGTTCCAGAGATCCTTGAACACGAAGATGATCAGCGTAATCCATGCAGGCTTGACCATCGGCATTGCTATCTTCCAGAATATCAGGTTTTCGCTTGCACCTTCAAGACGTGCACTTTCGAGAACCGAATCGTTCACGGAGGTTTCCATGAACTGCTTCATCAAATAAAGACCGAAGGTGTAGCACCAGGAAGGCACGATAACGGCAAGGTAGGTATCGACCCAGCCGAGAGCCGACATCGTGATAAAGTTCGTGATACCCGTAACGGTGGAGTTGAACATCAGGGAGTAGACAACGACCGAAAACAGGAACTTTCTGCCCGGGAACTTGATCTTGGCAAGCGCATACGCCGCATAGGAAGCGAACAGAACGTTGCCGAAGGTACCGGCAAGCGAGATAAATACCGTATTGAATATGTATCTCGAAAACGGAACCCAGGAGTTGTTGATAAGCGAGAAGAGATCGCGGTAGTTCTTGAATGTCGGGTTTACGACAAAGAACCGCGGCGGGAATACAAACAGTTCATCCAACGGTTTGAGCGACTGGCATATCGCATAGACCATCGGGAGAACCATTATCAGCGCAACGATCGCGAGCAGGATGAAGATACCTACGTCGCCGCCCTTGGAGCGGTTGATCGAACGAGTAAACTGTGTTTTGTTCTGTAATCTCTTATTGCGGTAGTTACGCCATTTTGTTTTGACTTCATCAAAAGACATATTACGTACCTACCTTTCTGAGTATTTTTGTTACAAGCAGATTTGCGCCGATCATCATAAGGAAGAGTATCGTCGCGATCGCGGAAGCATAGCCCATTTCGAACCTTGTGTTACCGTAGTCCTCCAGGTGATGCATTATCGTATGCGCACAGTAGTTCGGGCTGGGGAATCCGACAAGTGCGGTAATTACCGAACCGAAGCCGAAGGAGCCGGTTATCGCAAGAATAGCGCCGAGCATCAGCTGAGGTTTCATTGTCGGGAGCGTGATATACCAAAGCTCCTGCCAGCGGTTCTTGACACCGTCCACGGCACCCGCCTCGTAAAGCGATTTATCGACAACCTGGAAGCCGGCGATAAACGTAAGGAAGGAGGTACCGAGCGATGTCCAAAGAGCAACGGCAACTATAAGCCCGAAGATATATTTTTCATCCTGGAACCAAAGCACGGGCGAGGAGAGCAATCCGAGCTTGATACCCCACGCATTAACGAAGCCGTATTGGTCGGAGGAGAAGAATATTGTCCAGATAAGGTAGACCTGACCGGATATCGACGGAGCATAGAACATCAGCGTGACGATAGAGCGTATCTTGGGCCGAAGCTCGTTTATAAACCACGCAAAGAGCATACTCAGAAGATAAGATCCGGGGCCGGTTATCGCGGAAAACTTCAATGTGTTTTTGATCGCGATGATGAATACGTCGTCATCCAGGAGCAGACGGATGTAATTGTCCATAAAGACAAACGTGGGCCATTCAAGAAGGTTGAATGTAGTGAAGCTCAGCAGGAAGGAGAGCAGAACCGGCACGACGGTGAATATGAAGAAGAGGATGAAGAACGGCAGTGTCATGAAATAGCCGACTTTGTTCTTCTTCATTTCCATGAGCGTCCACTGGAAGCGCGTCATGTCGGAACGAATTATAGCCTTTTCTTTCGCCATTATTTATTCCCCTCCTTTTTATTATCCGCCGCCCAGTTGTTATACTTTTCGTTTACAACGCGTTCCATTTCCTTGATGAATTCCGCGGTGGGAAGTCTGAACTCTTCCCTCTTGCGCGTCAGCTCGACGTTGATGTCGCTGATGTAGGAACGCATTTCCTCGATCGGGTCGGCCTTGTTGTTCTTGACATCGAGGAACGCGAAGTTCGTGTATCTGCCTATAATATAGCTGCCGGGATATTCGGGTGTGCAGGCGACAGCCTTGAACTGCGATTGGAGATTACGGAGCTCGTCGGTGGACCAGGACATTCTTTCGAGAGCTTCGATATTCGCTGTCGGCTGTTTTGCGGACGGACCGAGCAGCGCAACCATTTCGTTGCCGTAAGCGCTCTGAACGTCGGCGCTCATATACCACTGCATGAATGCCCACGCGCCGAGTGCGGTCGCTTCATCCTGTACCGAGCGCATCATCATGATAGTGCTGATACCGCCGATGGTAACGTTGTTGATCTCCTGCGTGAGCTCATCCGCCACGCCGGGCAGCGGGGTGAATTCCCACAGACCGTTGATTTCCGGAGCAAATACGATAAGGGTGTTATACGACGTATAATCCGAAACCGCAAGCGGCATTTCGCCGGAACGGAATCTGTTGGCGAAATCGTAGGTTACGGGGAAATCGTACATGGTGAAGAACTGGCAGACATCCTTGAACGCGGCAAGCGAGATATCCGAATCGAGGTTGATCTTCATGCCGTCTGTCTTGGGAAGAGTGTTGCCTTCCTCATCCACATAGGTATATCCGTCGGCTGCAAGGCGCGCGTCGAGATCCTTGAGCTTCGTGTCGGTGATGCTGTTGTAGTCGCCGTCGTAATAATAGCGCCTGAACAGCTCGCGATAATAATCGTAATTGCCTTCTTCATACAGGCTTTCGTCCTGCTGATACATGAGTATCATGGAACCGCCGGTACCTGTCGGGAAGCCTATATCCAGCGAGTTGGACTGCATGGTATATATAATATCGTAGAAATCATCCCAGGTATTAGGGACTTCGATACCAAGCTCCACAAAGATATCCTTGCGGTAGAACATCATGGAGAAGGACATTGTCATCGGAATCGCATAGGTTTCGCCGTAAAGCGTGAGCGGCACCATTGCTTCATCCGCGAACCATTTGCGGACTTCCTCGAAGCTCTTTATCGTGTTGGATTCGATAAGGTTATGGAACGCCGGGTATTTATACTCGCCGTTTTCATTCTTTTCGTTCCACACGGAGTTTTTAAGATCGGTGAAATTATAGCCGATGTTTTTGTTGCCCGTCTTTGTATTGAGGGAAAGCACCGCTGAACGTATCGCGTAGTTTACGGGATCGCCCTGCGCGCCGCCGAGATAAACATCCGGGCCGGTTCCGGCAAGAGTTGCGGGAAGCAGAGTGCCGCCGGCGACCAGCTTGATATCGACGTTGATTCCCTCGTAATTCGGAGTGAACTCATCATCGACGAGCGAACGGATTATCTGTGCCTGATCGCGCGAGCTTGCCGTCCAAACAACGACATCGACACCGGAAGCATCCGAAGCGTTTTCGGAGGTGGAGCCGAGAGAGTTGTAATCGTTGAAGAAGGACTGGTAGAATTTCTGGATCTCGTACCAAAGGTTCGCAAAGAACCCGGGTTCGGCCTTGGGCGCTTCCTTTGCGACAGCCTGCACGGATATGTAGTCTATATCGAGCGGCTGGTTCTGAGTATCCGAAAGCCATGTGCCGAGAGAAGCGGAGTAGTCCTTGAGTGTGGACATCTGACCGGCGACCGTGTTGGGGTACATACCCATACGTTCGCAGATAAGAGCAACACGGTCCAGCGTGGCGGAATGCTCGCCCTTGTCGCCGGTAAGTTCCGTGATAAGATCGGAAACACGGTAGAGGTTCTTGGATTCGTTAAGGAGACCCTTAAGAACATCGGGGATAAGCTTATCGAAGTTGTAGTCACGTCCCTTGTCCGCATCGGGGCCGGTTATCATGAGTATCTTTCTGTAATAACCGTTGATGGCGGAAAGAGAGTTTTCGACGGTATTGAGTATCTCGGACATATCGCCGAGAACGACTTCCATTCTTATCGTGTTGACGCCTTTATTAAGATAGAATTTGAAGTTTGTCGTGCCGTCGTTGAGCGGATCGGTCTTCCAATCGCTCGAATAGGCGAAGCGAAGGTTGTTTGCTTCGCGGAAGGGGAGTTCGCCGTTAATATATATCTTGCGGGAAACATATATACCGGAATAATAGCTTTGCTTTGAGCGAGGAATGATGGAATAATAGCCTTCCTCCGGCACCTCGACCTGCCATTCGATCCACTGCCCGACATACTGCCATTTATCGCCGCCGATCTCGTTCAGACGCACAAGTGCGGAATGCTGAGGTTCGGAGTAGGCGGAGGATCTGTCGTTGAGCTGGTATATAGTATTTTCGGAAGTCTTTATTGCATATTCAGCCTGAATGACAATGCTTTCGTCGCCCGTATAGTCCTTATCGCCGTGTGCGGAAAGGTATTCCTGATAACTCGGGACTGTTTCCGCGGCGGTAAGTACGATTTTGCTTATCGCAAGAGGTTCGCGTATTGCCTGGAAGCCGATAAGATGAGTACCCTTTTCGAAATAGAAGGAAAGCGGTTCGCTGAAATAACCGGTGGAGTCGTAAATATACTTGCCGACCCAATCGGCTATGAGCTTCTTGTCGGGCTTTAACTCATTGTTGTTGACGTCGGTGATATACGGCCGGTTGTTTATATCGGCGGAAAACAGGTAGTTCTTTATGAAACGATCGGACGTGGAAGTAAAGGAAAGCTTGTTCCCCTCATCATCATAGATATACTTGCCGTTCTGCATTTCATAATAGACATCTTCCCACGCCTTTTCGAATTCCACGGAGCGCGCTTCCTTGAAGGGAACGAGATTGTCTATAAGGACATATCTTTCCGCCGTTGCGGATTTCGAATAAAGGTTATCGTCGCCGAGATCGAAATCGCCGGTGTAATATTCGATATAGATGTTATAAAGAACATTGTCGTCGAAATCGAGCTTCCAGTTTACGGTGCTGTTGTCGCCGCAAACGATAGCCTTTCTGCCGCCGATATCGGTAACCTTGATATCACCGATGGAATCGTCGGGGCTGAACGAAGAAATGTCAAGCTCGACGGTCTTGCCATAGCCCGTGCTGCCGTAGATATTGCGATAATCGTCGTAAGTAGTCGAGGTGAGATACTTTTCGACATCATCAAGCGATGTACGGTACAGTGACTCGGACCCGTTGACATAATCGCCGGCCGCGGAAGCGCCGATAGTGCCAATGCAAGTGAGCGTCATCACAAGCAGAAGCATTACCGCGATACCGCGAAGAGTTTTGCTGCTGTTTCCAGTCATTGTGTTTCCTCCTGCGAAGAGTTTTGTTATACGAGCGCATACAAACGCCACTATAACTTTTTACCGTTTGATGATACCACAAGCGGTGTTTTTTGTCAAGTATGCCTATAAAAGCAAGTGCAAAATGAGGCATATTATACACATCAAATAGCGCAGCCGCCGTTCGGCATCGGCAGTCGCGGCTTTTTACGAATCCGTTCATCGTTTGTGCAATATTCACCGAATATAAATTATGCAATGCAAATGCGCACATCATGCCTTGCCCACGCTTCCGTAATTACCCGCATATTTCAAGGATAATTTAAGGTTTGATCGCAAAGTGTGATATTTTCGGCAAAGGTAATATTGACCAAATAATTATATACCTAAAAGCGCCTTTTGCGCCGCCGCTGCAAGCCGTGCGGCGGTAACGGCGGCGCACCCCATATTTTGCCAAATTTTCATGTGCACATTGCACAAATCGGCGGCTGAAATTTCTACTTCGTAGCAAACGGCACAAAACATATGTTCTGCGTTCCGACCGGCGTTTTCGGTTGCCGATGCAACAGAATTGCACATCCGCCGTGCATTTTTACGCCCGCGAACGGCGCGTTGTGACAAAATGCGAGCCCGCCGCAGATGTATAATACGCACAAAGGGGTTGAAGAAATGGAAATACACTACAAACGCGGCGATAAAAACTCGGTCGCCTATATTGTCGGCGAGGTCGACCATCACAATGCAAAGACCGCCCGCGAGTCCATAGACAAGAGGATCGCCGAATACGGAAGCGAATGCTTCGGGCTGGATCTTTCGGGGGTGACCTTCTGCGATTCATCCGGACTCGGGCTGGTGATGGGGCGTATGAAGAAATGCGCCGAATGCGGGAGCGAGCTTATCATACTCAATCCCTCCCCTGCGGCATACAAGATACTGAAGATCGCCGGAATGGACAAACTGTTGAAAATAAGGAGCGAATGACCGTGAAAAACAAGATAATCAATTCCATGAAGATCGAATTCCGCGCCAAGAGCGCAAACGAAGCCTTTGCAAGGAGCGCAGTTGCCTCATTTGCCTCGCTTTGCGACCCGAGCGTCGGCGTAATAGCCGATATAAAGACTATCGTAAGCGAAGCGGTAACAAACGCCGTTGTTCACGCTTATGCGGACAAGCCCGACCGGAGCGCCTGCCCGGTTTACATAATCTGCGATCTTTATGATAACGGAAGGCTGCGTATAAAGATACGCGACCGCGGAAGAGGAATAGAGGATATCACGCGCGCCATGGAGCCGATGTTCACCACGGATGCGGAAAACGAGCGCAGCGGAATGGGGTTCACCGTTATGCAGAGCTTTTCCGACCGCATTTCGGTACGTTCCGCACCCGGAAAGGGGACAACTGTAACTCTGGTAAAGGAGCTTCTCGGGAATTGAATGCGGAAAAGGCACGCCTTATCGCACTTGCTGCAAAGGGCGACCGTGATGCCGCCGAAGCGCTCATACGCGACAACGCCGGGTTGGTACGCTCGATAGCACGGCGGTTCACCGGGCGCGGGGTGGATTACGACGATCTGTGCCAGCTCGGCAATATCGGAATGCTGAAAGCCATACGGAATTTCCGGCTTGAAATGGGCACGGAGTTTTCCACATATGCGGTGCCGCTGATTATCGGGGAAATAAAAAGGTTTCTGCGCGACGACGGCAGCATAAAAATCGGGCGCGAGATAAAAAAGCGCGCTTATGCCGCAAAGGCGTTCCGCGAAAGCTTTATGGCACAAAACGGGCGCGAACCCACTGTTTCGGAGCTTGCGGCGGGCTGCGGAATGAGCGAAGAGGATGCCGTCGAATGCATATCCGCGACGGTAGGAACGGTATCGCTTTCGAACCCGGTAGGCGAAGCAGAACTGATAGATTTTATCGGCGCCGATTTCACGCCGGAAACAAACGAAAAGATCGCCCTCGAACAGGCGATCGAAAAGCTTGATTCGGAAGAACGCGAAATAATCGGATTGCGCTACTATCGCGGTATGACACAATCCGAAACAGGCAGAATGATGGGGCTGACACAGGTAACGGTTTCGCGCCGCGAGGCAAAAGCGCTGCGACGGCTGCGGGAGGAGCTGGTTTAGTGTCCGCCCTTCCCCGCCCCGGTCACGCGGAGCATTTCGGCAATGCCGCGAGCAGGCTCGCTTTCCTCCACCGGCAGGTTTGTCATGCACAAAAGCCCGAGAACCGGATCGTTCACCTGAGTAAAAATAACGAAAAAGGAAAGCTCATTATCGAAAACATACAGATCCCGCGGGAGAAAATTGCTTTTATCGGGATAAAACGAGCGCATATCGCGGATACAGAAGGCAATGTCGGCACCGTTCATCCGAATGATTCCCGAACGCGGCATATGCCTGTTTACGGATGCACCGCGGCTCTTTGCGGTGCTTTTATCCCACATCAGCATGAGCTCGCCGCGGCGCTCGACCTCGGCAAGTGCGCCGTCAAAGGATATACGGTTGTACGGCCGCACTATCTCCCAGATAAATCCGCAGGCAGGCGAAACGCCGTAGCAATCCTCCAAACCCATTATACTACGGTAATAAGGAAGATCCTTGTCGGCGAACCCGGCTATAAATCTTTTGCGCTCTCGCTGCTCCGCGCTGCGTGGGAGCGGTATATATTCCCTTCCGCAAATGGTTTTTACCGCCATTATTTATCATCCTTTGCCGCGGCTCGGATAAAGTTGCGGTATTCGAGCGCGGCACGTTCGGTCTTGTTGTCGCCGAAGGTATAAAACTCGCCCTCGCGGATATCCGCAGGCAAATACCTTTGGTTTACATAATGATTTTTGTACATGTGCGGATATTTATATCCGGTATCGGCATCCGGGCGGTGCGTATCGCGCAGATACGGCGGTATTTCCGTACCTCTTCCGGCATTTATCGCGCCGACAGCCGCCGCATATGCATTATATGCCGAATTGGATTTCGGGGCGGTCGCAAGAAGTATCACCGCATCCGAAAGCGGCAGTGTCGCTTCCGGCAAGCCGACGGAAACGGCGATATCCACGCAGGATTTCACAATGGGGATACACATTGGGTATGCAAGCCCGACATCCTCGCAGGCCATGATCATCAGCCTGCGGCAGGCTGATATCAGATCGCCGCCTTCGAGTATCCTGGCAAGATAAAACACGGCTGCATCCGGATCCGAACCCCGCACCGATTTCTGAAACGCGCTCAGAAGATCGTAATGCCCGTCGCCGTCGCGGTCGAAGCGCATCGAGGAGCGCTGCGAAAGCGAACGTGCAAGCTCCTTATCCAAAACGTTATCGCAGGAATAATAGAGGTTTTCGAGCGTGCCGAGCGCTTTTCTCACATCGCCACCGCTTCCGCGGGCAATGGCAAGAAGAGTATCGTCGTCGCAGCTCTTTTCGCAACCGCTTTCGGAATTGCATATCCCGAGCGCACGCCGGAGCGCGGGAAGCATATCCTGCTCTGCCACGGGCTTAAACTCGAAAACGCTGGAACGCGAAAGCAACGCGGTATAAAGCGAAAAGAAGGGGTTTTCAGTCGTGGAGCATATAAGCGTGACCCTGCCGTCCTCCACATATTCCAGCAGCGACTGCTGCTGTTTTTTATTGAAATATTGTATTTCGTCGATATAAAGGATTATTCCGTCGTACGCCGTGACGGTATGTGAAAGCGCAAGTATATCCTTTATATCCGAAAGCGATGCCGTTGTTGCGTTTATACGGTAGAATTCCCTGCCGTAATTCTTGGCGATGATATCCGCAACCGTCGTCTTGCCGGTACCCGGCGGGCCGTAAAACACAAGCGAGGGCAAATGGCCGCTTTCCATGATACGGCGAAACGGCGCGCCCGGAGCGAGAAGGTGCTTCTGCCCCGCGACTTCATCAAAGCTTTTCGGGCGTACACGGTCGGCAAGCGGCATTTTGTTCACTCCTTACTTTTTTTCATCCTTCTTTTTGTGAAAGCTGAATTTGGATTCCTGATTATTGAAGATACGGTAGATATTCGAGCGGTGCATGAAAATGACGAGAGCACCGACAAACAGCGCAAATACAAGCGAAAAAGTGGGGCGACCCACGGAAAGGTCAGAAGAGTAATACACCGCAGCCGGATAGCACATCGCCGCAATGACGGATGCAAGCGAAACATAGCGCGTTATCAGCAGGACGAGCGCAAACACGACAAATAGAACAAGAAAGATCAACGGGTCGAGCAGAAGAATCATCGTAGCGGCGGTAAGAACTCCCTTGCCGCCCCTGAAATGATAATACACCGGGAAGATATGCCCGAGAATGCAGAAGAGACCCGCAAGATACGCCCCCTCCTGCGAGGCGAGAACCGCGCCTATGACAACGGATGCCACCTGTTTGCCGATATCACCCGCAAGCGTGAGCAGAGCCCCCTCCTTGCCATAGACACGGTGCATATTCGTAAGCCCGGCATTGCCGCTGCCGAACGAGCGTATATCCTGCCCGAACTTCTTTTTGGAAACGATTATCCCGAAATTGAGCGAGCCGAGCAGATAAGCCGCCACCGCCGTAATAACCCAGGCAAGCACGACCACTGCCTTTGCGGAATTCCCCTCGAGCCCGGATGCGGCGCGGATCATCACGCCGAAAGCGCCGGGTATCAGCCTGTACAACCAGATCATACGTTTATCCCCTTTGGCTGTTCGCCCTTTTGTTTTATAACGAGCTTTATCGGTGTGCCGGCGAAATCGAACGCTTCGCGCAGGCAGTTTTCGATATAGCGCTGGTAGGAAAAATGAAACAGCTCAGCATCGTTGCAGAAAATAACGAAGGTCGGAGGGCAGATGCCCGTCTGTGTCATGTAATAAATGCGAAGCCTTCTGCCCTTATCGGACGGCGGCTGAACCCGCGCCGTTATCTCCGAAAGGAAATCGTTCAGCAGCCCGGTGGTTATTCTGCGGCGGGCGTTGGCGTATACCTCGTTTATCATCGGATAAAGCTTTTCCACGCGCTGCCCGGTGAGCGCCGAAACGAACGCCGTGGGAGCGTAGCGCATATATGTGAGCGCATCCAGCACCTGTTTTTTGAACTTGGGAACGGAGGTATTATCCTTTTCAAGCGTATCCCATTTGTTTATAACTATTATGCTCGCCTTGCCGGCATTATGAGCAAGCCCTGCGATACGCTCGTCCTGAGCGGTAACGCCCTCCTGCGCATCGATCATCACGATGCAGACATCCGCCTTTTCCACAGCGGAATTGGCGCGGATCACGGAAAAGCGCTCCACCCTGTCCTCGATCTTGGCGTTGCGGCGAATGCCCGCGGTATCCACAAAAATGTATTCGCCGTATTTATTCTTTACATAGGTATCCACCGAATCGCGCGTTGTTCCGGGCATATCCGAAACTATAACGCGCGCTTCACCCGTGAAGCGGTTCACGATGGAGCTCTTGCCGGCGTTCGGCTTGCCGATAACGGCGACGCGTATGGCAGAGGAATCGTCGGAAGCTTCGGCATACTCCGGCAGCAGCTCGACAACACGGTCGAGAATATCGCCCGTGCCCGTACCGTGGACGGAGGAAACGGGAATGCAGTCCTCGAACCCGAGCTCGTAAAACTCGTAAAACCCTGCCGGCACATCGCCGACGGAATCCGCCTTGTTTACGGCGACGACGACCGGCTTGCGGCTCTTTTTGAGCATGGAGGCTATTTCGCGGTCTGCCGCCGTGACCCCTACCCCGAGCTCCGTCATGAAAATTATCACATCGGCGCTGCCGATGGCGATAAGCGCCTGCTCGCGCATATTGCGCATAAGCTCGTTTTCGGTCTCCGGCTCGATACCGCCGGTATCGATAAACAGCATACTTTTGCCGTTCCAGACAACGTCGCAGTATATCCTGTCCCGCGTGACGCCGGGGGTGTCCTCGACAATGGATATCCTTTCGCCGGCTATTTTATTGAAAAAGGTGCTTTTGCCGACGTTCGGTCTCCCGACGACGGCAACCGTACATTTTGCCATATTATCATCCTTTCAAGCCTGTGACAGCCTCACACAGCGCATAACCGCCGCGTTCGCACACAGTGAGTTTTACCCCGAGCCGTTCCGCCACTTCGTCAGGCGTTGTTCCGTCCAGAAAAAGATCGCCCTCCGCACGGAGCATATTTTCGGAAATAAGGAGTTCCGTCCCGAGCTCCCGCCCCGCAAGCTGTTCCATTATATCGCCGCCGGTTACAAGCCCGCTGACGGTGACGTTGCCGCCGAAGAAATTGTTTTTTATCGCATAAACGCGGACGACCAGGTTTTTGTATTTGTTCATCGCCTTTTGCGCCGCCTGCGAGATAAAGCCGTATGCCGCCTCGCCCGTTGCTACGGATACAGTTCTATTATAATCGTTTTCGGGCAGGTTTTCAAGGCATTCGTCAAATTCGTCGCTGTCGCTCCGGATCATGCCGACACCGTTTTCGATCTGGGGATATTCTTCGTAATAATCCGCCCCGGGAAGTTCGCGCCCGGCAAGCAGGAAAAATTCATCCGAAGGGTATATAAGCCTTCGCCCGCGCGCTTCAAGCAGCATACCGCCGAAAATATCGGCAATATCTATTACCGCGGCGGCGGCAGCGGCGTCGAACGGGACAAGCGGATAAAGCCCTTCACGCCATTTCGTAAGCCCGCTGGGAACAAGCGCGATGCTTTCGATATTCTGCAGCACGGAAAGATCGGTAAGACTCCTTTTCAGGGCTTCGCCGTCGTTTATGCCGCGGCAGAGAACAAGCTGAGCATTTATGGAAATACCGGCATCATCCAGCATTTTTATATACCGCAGGCAATCCCCCGCAAAGCGGTTGCGCATCATCTTCACCCGAAGGGCGGGGTCTGTCGTATGCACCGAAATATTTATCGGCGAAATGCGCATATCTATAATACGCTTTACATCCGATTCGGAAAGATTCGTGAGCGTTATGTAGTTCCCCTGCAAAAAGGAAAGGCGTTCGTCATCATCCTTGAAATATATCGTTTCGCGCATTCCGGGAGGGTTCTGATCGATAAAGCAGAATATGCAGTTGTTGCGGCAGCGCCGCTTTTCATCCATCAGATATGTGGAAAAATCAAGCCCTATATCGGAATATTCGGATTTGTCGATAACGAATTCGAGCGTATCCGTGCCGCGGCGAACCGAAACGGCAAGCCGTTTTTCCATTATATAAAAGCGATAATCGAGCACGTCATGTATTTCGTGACCGTTGACGGTGCAGAGCATATCCCCTGCGCGGATGCCGACCTTTGCGGCATGACCGTACGGTTCGACCGATTCGATTCTGACCATTTTTACTCCTGTCGACCTGCGAAAAACGTCGAAATTACAAAAAAGCGTGTTGCCGACTGCTTCTGCAACACGCTATTTCGCTCAGTCCTGTTTATCCTTGACTTGAAGAACGACCTTCCCGCCGTAGCTTCCGCAATTTCTGCATACGCGGTGGGAAAGAACGTATTCGCCGCACTTCGGGCATTTTGCCATTCCCGGAAGTTCGAGCTTCCAGGTGGAAGAACGTCTCTTGTCTCTTCTTGCTTTGGATACTTTTCTCTTAGGTACAGCCATTTCGGAAAAACCTCCTTGATTTATACAAACAATTTTTTATTCGAAAAATGCTTTGAGAGCGTCCCAGCGCGGATCGGGTTCTTTATCGCCGCAGGAGCAGGTAGCGGCGTTAAGATCGGCCCCGCATTTCGGGCACAGCCCTTTACATTCCTCGCGGCAAAGAAACCGCGAAGGAAGTTCTAATATAACGGCGGTGCGGACATATTCCCCGATATCCAGAAGACCGTCCTGCAAAAGAAGGAATTCGTCTTCGTCCTTGTTTGCAAGTTTATCGGTGATCTTTGCTTCGAGCGTGACCGGTTCGGTATACACGAACTGCCGACCGCAGCGTGCGCAGTTGACGGTGAATTCGGTATCTGCCAGACCGTGAAGAACGATATAGCCCGAATGGTTTTCCACCCTGCCGGAAGCTTTTACACAGCCGGAAAGAATGTCATCGGACATACCGTCGGCATCGAGTTCGCAGGAAAATGCTATACTTTCGGCAGAACCGTCGAGCAGCTTTTTGAGATCGAGCACGCCGAAAACACCTCCTGAAAACCGCGTAAAAGCGCACTGTTCATTATATAAGCGAAAAACCGTTTTGTCAATACCTTTTTTTCAAAAACGCACGAATGCCGCATTTTTTGCGGATTTTACGCGCGGTGTTGCTTATCGCGCAGAAAAGTGGTAGTATAGTTGCACCCGCCGAAGCAAATAATAGCTTTGCGAGGTGAATTTTATGTGCATTAAAAAGCTGATAAGCGCCAACAAGCTCTGCACCTGCATGGTGATGTGCGTTGCGGGCGCGGCGCTCGGCGTTGCGGCGGCGCAGATGATGGTTTCCAAATGCTGCTGCACGGCAGAGCTGAAAAAGAAGGCAAAAAAGGCCTTCAAAGCCGTGGAGGACAAGCTCACCGGCTGAAATCCGCAGGGCTTTCATGCCCTGCCGCGTTAAGGGAGTTACATACATGAATCTCGGGAAAAGGCTTTCCGCCGCGCTGGAGCTGCTTGCCGAATGCGACGGAAGCATCGTGGCGGATATAGGCAGCGACCATGCTTACCTTGCCGTTGCCGCACTGAAAAGCGGCGCGGCAAAAAGGGCGATCGCTTCGGATATCAACCCCGGCCCGCTCGAATCCGGGCGGGCAAATGCAAAGCTGCATGGAGCGGATATCGAATTCGTGTTATCCGACGGATTTGATGCGCTCGAAGACAAGGGCGTGACAGCCGCCGCGATATGCGGCATGGGCGGCGAAACGATTGCCGCCATACTCGAAAAAAGCGCCTGCGCAAAGAAATGCCGTCTGATTTTGCAGCCCATGTCCGGGCAGGAAAAGCTGCGTGCATTTTTATACGGAAACGGTTACCGCATACTCCGTGAAAGATTTGTCACCGACTGCGGCAAACCGTATACGGTGATGCTCGTAAAATATACCGGCATTTCCGAGGAATTTACATATACCGACCTTTACCTCGGCAAAGAGCGCCCGGAAGGTGCGGATTTCGCGCTTTATGCCGAAAAGGAGGCTTCCCGCGCCGAAAAGCGCCTGCGTGGGAATATCACGTCTGCCCGGCGTGCAGACGAAAACACGCTTATCCGGGAATGTCAGATGCACTCGACAAACTTTTCCGCAGGCACAAGCCCCGCCAGCGCGGATTGAAGCTCCGGCGCGGAAAGTGTGCAGCCGCGCTTGGGAATGATAATGACATTGCTTTTGTTCACATAAACGAATATATGGTCCCTTGCGGAATAAACGCGGTGAATGAGCCTGTACGGCATCACCGCTTTTTTATCCTCTTCCCCGCCCGAAAACGAAAGCGTTATGCCGTTTTCGTCCACGGTGGCGGTATAATCGCAAAGCAGGAGCTTTTTATTTGCCATACAGACCTTTTTCAGGCTTTGCTTCTGCGTATAGAAAAACATGAAGTAACAGAACAGCACCGCCGCGCCGGTTATGATGAGCATATTATGCTTTATCACGATACCGGTTATTGCCGCGGAAATACCGCCGGCAATGCATATAACGGCAATTACCGCCGACGCAACACGGTAATATCTTCCGCGAAGCGTATTGAAGTTCATATACGACTTAAAGTCATTCGGCACGAGCCTGCCGCGCAGCGTGAGTGCTTTTTTCATCGTTTTGCCTCCGTGAGCATATCCATAAGCATTTCGCCGCGCGCAAGCGATATACCGCGCATTCCGGCCGCTTCGCTGTATGAATCGGCACCGGCGGCATCCTGCTGCGAATCGTAAAGCAGGAAGGGCACGGGGGCACGCGTATGCGTTCTGACGGAAAGCGGTGTCGGATGATCCGGAAGTATGAGCATACGGAAATGCTCGCCGCTGCCGCGCAGATATCCGAGCATACCGCCGACGATGTATTTGTCGATATATTCTATCGATTTAACTTTGTTTTCGGTTTCGCCGCGGTGACCGCATTCATCCGGCGCTTCGACATGGATATAAACAAGCTGCGAGCCGTTTTCGAGCTCTTTTATCGCGGCGGCGCATTTCGCGGCATAATCGGTATCGAGCGTGCCGGTGGCTCCATTTACATCCGGGACACTCATCCCCGCGCAAAAGCCGATACCCTTGATAAGATCGACGGCGCACACAACCGAGCCTTTGAGCCCGGTTTTTTCGGAAAACGAGGGAAGCGAAGGTTTCTTGCCCGGGCTCCAGAGCCAGAGCGAATTTGCCTTTTTCAGCCCGCGCGCGGCACGTTCGATATTCAGCGGATGGCTGTTGAGGAAATAATAGGATTCCTCCATAAGCTCGCGCATGGGCCGGCTTTGTGCGGATGCAGGCAGATATTCGCCGATACGGCGCCCGATTATATCGTGCGGGCGTGAAAAATCCGTAAATTCCGGGCAGTTCTTCCAGATAAGGCAATGGCGGTAGCTCACGCCGCAGTAAAAGCGGAGCGTATCGCTGCCGAAGCGTTTTTGTATATCGTCGATAAGAATGCGGGCTTCCCGTGTGGGTATCTCGTCCGAGGAATGATCCGCCATGATAAGATCCTCGTAGCTTCCCTCTCCGGCAAGCGAAACGATATTGGCACGGATGGCGGTTTCGCCATCGCGCATTTTTATACCCATGCTCGCCGCTTCCAGAGGCGATCTGCCCTTTGAATACAGCCGCGGGTCATAGCCCATAACGGCAAGGTTTGCCGTGTCGCTTTCCGGGACCATCCCTTCCGGAACGGTGTTGACATTGCCGATGACCGAAACCGGAGCAAGCGAATCGGTATTAGGCTTGAAGGCGGCTTCGAGCGGCGTTTTGCCGCCCAGCGAATCGACGGGGATATCCGCCATCCCGTCGCCGAGTATGATTACATATTTCATGTTAATGGCTCCTATACCGGGGAAAGATATCAGATAGACGCGATTATAGCAGATTCACGCGGAAAAATCAATGATTTCGCGCACAAAACCTTGCGCCGCGCGGCGTTTTCGTTGACAAAACCGCAAAAACGGTTTATACTGGAGTACGCGGTGCCGCGGCGCCGCAATATACACACTGGAGCAGACAGCATGAAGGTTGCCGTTATCGGTTCACGCGGACTGACGGGAATAGACATTTCCAAAATGATACCTCCGGATGCCACCATGATAATTTCCGGCGGCGCGGCGGGCGTGGACACGCTTGCCGAGCGTTATGCGGACGAAAGAGGAATACCCAAGCGTATCATAAGGCCGGATTACGGGCTTTACGGCAAACAGGCACCGCTTGTCCGCGACAGAATGATCGTCGAGCTGGCGGATGCCGTTGTCGCCATATGGGACGGCGTATCAACCGGGACGGGGTACACCATATCCTATGCAAAAAGCCGCGGCATTCCCATACAGGTATACATAAGATAAAAGAACGACCTGCATTCTTGCGGCAGCAAGGGGCGCAGGTCTTTTTCATCAGATAACTCCGTATACAAGCGGTTCTTCTGCGGGTTTTTCCGCACCTAATGTGAGCGAGTTGAGCAGCTTTTCGCACGCAAGCGAAAAATCCGTGACCGATGAGGACTGCATCACGGCGACGGTTTCGCCCTTTGCGACATAATCGCCGCGGGTGCGTTCAAGTATTATCCCGGCGGTCGGGTCGATATCATCCGCTGCCTTTGCGCGGCCCGCGCCGAGCAGCATTGCCGCAATACCGATACCGGCGGTGTCCGTATCCGTGATATAGCCGCTTCGGCGCGCGGCGACACGATATGTGTATTTCGCACTGCCGTAACCGCTTCCCTTTTCCAAAAGCGCCGTATTGCCGCCCTGGGCGTTTATCCAGCCGATAAATCTTTCGTACGCCCTGCCGCTTGCAAGAGCCTCCTCCGCCATTGCGCGTGCTTTTTCGGAAGAGACGGAGTGGGCAAGCGATATGATACGCGAAGCAAGGGTAAGGCAGATTTCTTTGAGCGAGGGATCCGCTTCACCGCCGCGCAGCAATTCGGCGGCTTCGCATATTTCGATCGAATTGCCGATACATTTGCCGAGCGGACGGTCCATATCGGTTATCACCGCCGAAACGTTCCTTCCGGAGGCTTTGCCGATATCCACCATTTTTTCGGCAAGGAGCGGAACTTTATCCTTATCCCGTATAAACGCTCCGCTGCCGTTTTTTACATCGAGAACTATATTTTTTGCGCCGCCGGCGAGCTTTTTGCTCATTATGCTCGAAACAATGAGCGGTATGGAACCGACCGTCGCCGTGACATCGCGCAGTGCATAAAGCTTTTTGTCCGCAGGGGCAAGCTCCCTGCCCGCGGCGATAACACATATCCCCTGCTTTTCCGCAACGGACATGAATTCCTCCGGCTCGAGTGAAACACGGTAACCGTCGATAGATGCGAGCTTATCCACCGTGCCGCCGGTATGCCCGAGCCCGCGCCCCGACATTTTTGCCATTATGCAGCCGGTCGCCGCGACAATGGGGGCAATAACGGGGGTGGTCTTATCACCCACACCGCCGGTGCTGTGCTTATCCACGCTCATATTGCCGAAGCGGGACATATCGAGCATTTCGCCCGAATGCGCCATCGCCTGAGTGAGCATGACCGTTTCGTTATCGTTCATTCCGCGAAGATACATTGCCATAAGCAGCGCCGCCGATTGGTAATCCGGTATGCTGCCGTCCGCAACACCGGAGGTGAAAAAGGCGATCTCCTTATCGGAAAGAGCCATGCCGTCGCGCTTTTTTTCAATGATATCACATATACGCATATTTGTTCCTCCGCTTTTTTGATCTTCATGCACATAATACCACGCGGCAAAGAATTTTTCAACAGTGTTTGCGGGATTTTAACCCGAAGCGGTATTGTAAATCGCGGCAAAACGTGGTATATTACAGACGGTAATAACGATAAAGGAGCCAATTCATGAATATTTCGACAACAGCCCGCGCCGCGGCGCTTATCAGAAGCATTCTGGACACGTCAAGGCGAACTCACGCAGCCGTTACGACAGATGAAAAAAAGCCATTGCTCGAAGCAGCATTGCCGGTATTCCCGCGGGTAACGCCCGAGGAATGCGGCATATCCTCCGCGGAAATGCTCGACTTCATGAAGCGGCTCGATTCCGACTGCCGTATCGGATGGCAGAATATTACCTTCATGCGCGGCGGCAAGGTATTTTATGAGGCTTCGAAGGGCGAATGGCGCAACGATATCCCGAAAACGACATTTTCGGCGTGCAAAAGCATCGTTTCGCTCGCCGTCGGCAGGCTGGTTACCGAAAAACGACTGCGGCTGAACGAGCGTGTGGCGGACATACTCTCGGAATACACCTCCGCCATAACCGCGGTACGCCTGAAAGGGCTGACGGTGGAGGATCTTCTAACCATGCGCAGCACGGTGACATTCAACGAAGCCGAAGCGACCGTGACCCGCGAATGGAGAAAAGCGTTCCTTGCCTCCACCACGAACGGCACCGTCGGAAAAACCTTCTTTTACAACAGCCTGAACACCTATATGCTCGCGGCGATCGTCGTGAAGCGCTCCGGGATGTCGCTTTGCGATTACCTCGACACCACCGTTTTCGGAGAGCTGGGAATAACCGATTATTATTGGGAAAAGAGCCCGGAGGGCATCGAAAAAGGCGGCTGGGGGCTTTATATACTCCCGGAGGATATGCTGAAGCTCGGCAAGCTGATACTCGACAAGGGCAGGCACAGGGGCAAACGCATTATCTCCGAAAGCTACCTTGCCGCGGCGACAAGCACGCAGGCGATCGCGCCGGAGGATTACGGCGAATTCAATTACGGATACCAGATCTGGTGCGGCAGGACGAACGGTTCCTTCCTGTTCAACGGGATGCTCGGGCAGAACCTGCTGTGCTTCCGCGAAAACGGAATAGAAATTATGATAAACGCCGGCAACGGCGACAATTTCCAGCAGAACCCCTTCTTTGCGCTCGCGCTCGGGAGCTTCTGCAAGGCATTCCCGGACACGCTCCCTGAAAACCGCGAGGCATACGACGAACTTTGCGGGTACACAAAGGGTCTGGAATCGCTTTTCAGCCCGGATTTCGGCAGTATACTCCCCGCACCGGATGAGGAGGAGCTTCCCTGCACGCTGCCGCTTTCCGCCCTGTACGGCAGGAGCTTTGCGGTATCGGGCGCGAATGCGCCCTCCACCGGCATTCTTCCGCTTTTTATCCAGGCGGTCGAAAGCAATTACACTCACGGGCTCGAGCGCATAAGCTTTTCCGAAGCGGAAGGCGGCATTGCCGTAACGTTTACGGAAGCCGACTGCGAAAACACGGTCATCGCCGGGGACGGGCACCCCGTCGAAGGCGTTGTCGCTCTTCACGGCGATATGTTCCGTGTGAGCGCGCACGCGCGTTTCGCACGGGATGAGGACGGCGCGCCGGTGCTTACCGTTACCTGCGCATACCTCGAAACGCCATACCGTGCCGAATACAAATTCCACTTCGGCAGCAGACCGTTTGCCGTATTTTCCGAAACGCCGGGCCCGGATTATGTTTCCGTCGTTCCGAAGATTATCGCAAAGATAGCGGCGGAAAAGCAGCTTGTGGATGCGGTGTATTCCAAAATAGACAGGGATTATATCGCCGCCAAGCTGGAAAAAGCTTTCAGAAAGAGGATCGAACTGAATGTCATATCTTGAAATAAACAAAATTACAAAAAGCTATACAACCGGCGGGCAAACGGTGCGCGCCGCCGACGGGATGACGCTTTCCGCCGAAAAGGGTGAATTTGTCGTGATTGTCGGCCCGAGCGGAGCGGGCAAAACGACGCTTCTGAATATTATCGGCGGCATGGACAGGTGCGACTCCGGCAGCATCGTGCTGGACGGTGAAAACATAAGCAGCTACAACGAAAGGCAGCTTACCGAATACCGCAGGAACGATGTCGGGTTTGTTTTTCAGTTTTACAATCTGGTACAGAACCTGACCGCGTTGGAGAATGTCGAGCTTGCCGCGGAGATATGCAAAAACTCGCTTTCCGCAGAGGAAACGCTTTGCCATGTCGGGCTGAAAAACAGGATGCACAACTTCCCTGCGCAGCTTTCCGGCGGCGAGCAGCAGCGTGTTTCCATCGCACGGGCGATCGCCAAAAACCCGAAGATTCTGCTTTGCGACGAGCCGACGGGCGCGCTTGATTACAACACCGGCAAACAGATACTTTCGCTGCTGCACGGGATCTGCCGCAGCGACGGCAAGACGGTCATCGTCATCACCCACAATTCCGCCATAACCGCGATAGCCGACCGTGTTGTCACGGTGCGCAACGGGCGCATTGAAAGCTGCGTGACCGATACCGCCCCGATCCCGCCGGAGGAGCTCGAATGGTAACATATCTTACGCTTGTACGGCGCTGCCTGAAACGCTCGCTCACAAGGTTTCTTTCCATTACCGCCATTGTCGCCGTCGGCGCAGGGTTTTTGGGCGGGCTGCTCTCGACCGACCTCGATATGAGGCTCACGGTGGACGACTATTACGACCGCACCGGGATGTTCGATATTGACGCAAAATGCGCTTTCGGGCTGAACGAAAGCGATATCGAAAGGCTTTCGGCGCTCGGATGTACGGAGGATATACTGCCCGCGTTCGTATACGACCTTGTTTTCGAAAAGGGCGGCGGAAGCTGTACGGCACGTATTTACGGCATGGATGCAAAGCGCAGCATGAATAATGTCATTCTTGCCGAGGGCAGAATGCCCGAAAAGAGCAACGAATGCGTGATGGTGCTCGGAAACAAATACACGGACGGATACTCCGTCGGCGACGTTTACACCGTTTCCGAAACGAACGGCTTTTACGATACCCGGAGCGACATATTCGCCCACGATTCCTATACCGTTGTCGGGCGGGTCACCTTCCCCTATTACCTATCCATTGAAGCCGACCCTTCGACCGCCGGCAAGGGCAGCATAGATGTGGCGCTTATCGCCCTGCCGGAGGCATTCACGCTGAAGGTTTACACCGATGCTTTTATTGCGGTAAAGGGCGCGCGCAAGCTTGATTCCTTCTCCGAAGAATACAAAACGCTTATAACCGCTGCTGCCGATACGATAAACACGCTTGCCGATACGATCCGCGCGGAAAAGCTGGAAAGCACAAAAGCCGAAGCCGAAAAGAGCCTCTCGGAAAAGCGCTCCGAATATGAGGAAGCGAAAGCCGAAGCACAAGAAAAGCTTGCCGCGGCGGAGCAGTCGATAACCGAACAGGAGCAGCTTCTTGCCGCGAAATCGGCAGAACTGAACGCCGCAAAGCGGGATTTTGATTCGCAAAAAGATATGATGCCCGCGGCAAAGCGCGCGGAAACGGAGGCGGCACTGCAAAAGGCGCAAACGGAGCTTGAGGAAGGCGAAGCAAAGCTTTCCGCCGCAAAAGCCGCCCTTGAAAGCGCGAAAAAGCAGGCAGAGGAAAAATTCGCGCAGGCAAATTCGGAGCTTGAAAGCGCACGCAGGGAGATAGATTCGCTTGCGGCGCCGGCATGGTACAATATCCTGCGCACCGACACACTTTCCTTTATAAGCTATTCCGGCAACTGCGACAAGATAGGCGCCATTGCAAAGGTGTTCCCGGTGTTCTTCTTCTTTGTCGCGGCGCTTGTTGCGCTCACCACAATGACACGCATGGTCGAGGAGGAGCGCGGCCAGATAGGCACCCTGAAAACGCTCGGTTACGGTAATGCCTCGATAATCCTTTATTACATCGGCTTTTCGTTTGCCGCATCCGTTATCGGCTCGGTCGCAGGGCTGCTGTTGGGCATGAAGGTATTGCCCGCCGTGATATCCGGAACCTACAAAATGATGTACGACCTTCCGGCGACACTTGTTCCCTACCGGCTGAAATACTTTATCACCATTCCGCTGATATCCGTCGCCTGCACGGGGCTTGCAACGCTTGCCGCCTGCCTTGCAGCGATCCGGGAACGCCCCGCGGCGCTGCTTCTGCCGAAGGCACCCAAAGCCGGCAAGAAGATTTTTTTGGAGCATATCACGCCGATATGGCACAAAATGAGCTTCACCCGCAAGGTGACGGCAAGGAACGTATTCCGCTACAAAAAGCGGCTGTTTATGACCGTCGCCGGCGTGGCCGGGTGCTGTGCGCTGCTTGTGACGGGCTTCGGTCTGCGCGATTCGATACATGATATCGTCGATCTCCAATTCGGCGAGCTTTACACTCACAATGCCGAAATAACGCTTACCGGTGATTCCCCCGCCGAAAACGAGGCTCTGCTCGATATCCTGAACGGCGATGACGTAAACAGCTATTCGCTGATACATACCGAAAAAGGCTACGCCGGCAGCGATGCGGACACCGAAAGCGCGACGATAGTTATCCCCGAAAGCCGCGAAGACTTTGCGCGGGAGGTCGTGTTCCGCGACAGGCACACGAAAAAGACCTTTGAATTTACCGCAAACGGCGCTTATCTCACCGAAAAGCTTTCGGAGCAGATCGGCGTTTCCACGGGCGACAGCTTCACACTGAAAGCCGCGGACGGCAGGGAGTTTTCGCTCACCGTCGCCGGGATATGCGAAAATTACATATCCGCCTATGTTTTTGTCGACAAGTCGCTTTTTGCCGCCGCATCGGGCACCGATCCGGACGAAATAAAGGCGAACGCCGTGTTCCTGACCGCCGCAAGCGAAGCACCGGAAAAACGGGATGAGCTTTCCGAAAGGCTGCTTGCCACAAAGGCGGTGGCGAACGTGCGGTTCAACGCAACGGTGCGCGAAAGCTTCGAAAACACGGTGAAAAGCATTGATTACATCGTTATGGTGCTTATCGCCGCGGCGGGCATACTTGCCGTAATCGTGCTTTACAACCTCACGAACATCAACATCTGCGAACGCGTGAAGGAGCTTGCGACAATAAAGGTGCTCGGCTTTTACAACAGCGAGGTCGCATCCTACATATACCGCGAAACGGCGATACTCACGCTTATCGGCATTGTGTGCGGGTTCGGATTCGGCGCATGGCTGCACTCGTTTGTAGTCCGAACGGCGGAGGTAAACGCCGTTATGTTCGGCAGAACGGCAAGCATACAAAGCTATCTTCTCGCGGCGGCGGTAACGATTGTCTTTGCTGCGCTGGTCGATCTGATCATGTACCCGAAGTTAAAGAGAATCGACATGGTCGAAAGCATGAAAGCACCCGAATAAACCGATAAAACATAAAAACAGACTGCATCGGCGCAGTCTGTTTTGTTATTCGTTTTTCAGTGATTCAGCCTTCGAGATCGTCGAGTCTGTCTTCGAGATGATGCAGTCTTCCGTCCAGATCGTCGAGCCGGGACATCATATCGCCGAGCTGGCTTGAAAGATCACCGAGGAGGTTGCTCATCGCCGTAAGCGCGGCTTCATCGCCGCTGCCGCCGTAGTATTGATAGCATTGGCTGTATCCGCCACCGCAGCCGGAGCGAAGGTTCACAAGGCGCGCGGCGCGCTCCTCCTTATCCGCCTTCAGCGTGCGGAAATCATCGACTTTTCTTGCAAGCTTTTCTATGATCTCCTTATCCGTGAGCTGCTCGTACACAAGCGAAAGAACATTTTCAGGCAGTGTTTCCGCCACGGGGTTGAGGTATTCGCCGAGCTTTGCGGGGTTACAGTTTCCGAAATATGGCACACAGTGCTGAACGCTGAGCAGATTGTTGCCGAAGGCGTTCATATACCCGGTGACAATGCCTGTTGTGATATCCATGCCGAGAATGCCGAACCAGTTCGCAAAGCAGCCGATATGATTTTTGACGGCGTATTCAACGCCCTTTTCGATAACGACCCCCGGAAGATACCCCGCCACATAGCTCTTCATCGGATTCCAGTTGCCGCACTCGTTTATGATCCAGTCCATCGCGCCGCCGACTATTTCCGGATTTTTCGAATATGCCAATATACAGGCAACTCCGTTTATATCTCCCAGCGACATACGGTTGAGTATGAGCTTTGTGAGCATATCCTGCGGAAGGTACGGTAAAAGATCTGCCCTGCCCTTATCGGTATCCGATTCAAAGGCGAGGCGCGCCACCTCGGCAAGCTGTGCTTCATCCGCATAACGGAACAGCATCTTTGCCATGGCGCTGCCCTTTGCGACCGTGATTTCATATATTGCGGTCACGAGCACCCCGCGGGAAAGATACGGCGCGAGCGCGTATACATCCCCCATAAGAGTCTTATCGGGAAGCGCGTAGTATTCGTCGTCCAGATACTCCTTTTCATCCCCCGTGGCATCGTGCATTGCGGAAATCATTTCGCCGACCGGAACATCGAGCACGTCGGATATATCGCGTATTTTGGATGTTTCGGGAACGCTTTCGCCGCGTTCCCATTTGCTTACCGCCTGATGGGTAACTCCGATTCGGTTTGCAAGCTCTTCCTGTGTGATATTCTTTTCGCGGCGTTTGGCGGAAAAATAATCCGAAAACTTTTTCATGTTGAACATGGCTTTTCTCCGTTTCTGAATTTATTCCGGGTGTGCACTTCCCGCAGACAGTGTCGCATACGGGGCGGAAAATGTCAATCAACTTGTGTTTGAATGGGGGCGGAAAGCCGTGCAACCGGCGGTTGCGCGCGTGTCAGATCCCGCGTTGGAGCGCGGTTATGCCTGTCCTTGCGACCTCGATAACGCCGTAGGTTCGCATCATGTCGAAGAAGGCGCGCAGTTTGCTTTCCTCGCCGGATATTTCGAATATCAGGCATTCCGGGCAGACATCAACGATCTTTGCCTTGAATATTTCGGCAACGCCCTTTACCGTTTCGCGGTTGGTATCATCGGCACGCACCTTCACAAGGAACAATTCGCGTGCGACGGCATCCGTAAGTTCGGTAACGCTTATAACATCCACGACCTTGGAAAGCTGTTTTTTAATCTGCCCGAGCGTGTGTTCATCCCCGAAAAACTCTATGGTCATGCGGGAAACGGCACTGTTTTCGGTTTCGCCTACCGTTAAGCTTTTGATATTGTACCCGCGGCGGGCAAAAAGCCCGGATATCCGCGTAAGAACGCCGAAATGGTTGTTCACCAGTGCGGATATAAGATAATTCTTCATCGTATTCCATTCCCTCTCAAACCTACAGCCGTGTTGCGCGGTAGACGACTGCGGAATGCGGCGGAACGATCACATCCCACCCGCATTCGGCAATGCCGACATCGCAGCGATTAACCATATCGCGCAGAAAGACCTTATCCGTTACCTCCCAGCCGCAATACTGCCAGGAAAGTATCATGTGCTTTTGTATATCCCAATCGTTCACAAGACAGAAGGCAATATCCCCTCCGTACAGCGGTTTTGCAAGTATTATGTCGCCGTTGCTCATCGGCGGGAGCGTATACGCCTGTATGCCGAGATCATCCTGATTTACGGCGATAAGCTCGGGGTTCAGAAGTATTTTCGCTATTTCCGGCTTGGTATTGCGCACATCGTGGCCCATCAGCAGCGGTGCGGAGAGCATACACCATATGGAAAAATGCGCGCTGTATTCTTCGAGCGTACAGCCGCCGCCTATTTTACCGACAAAGCCCTGCCCGTCCAGACCGACGACCATCATGTCGGGATCGTTCCAGCCGCCGGGCGCGGAATATCCGCCGAGCGGAAAGGCGTTCTTTGCCACGCTCAGGATGGATTGCCAGCTATCCTGTATATCGCCCGAAAGCCGCCACATCGAAGCGCCGGTGGAGCGTATCCAGGGGGTTATATCCGTGCTTCCGTAGCAGGCGGCAAGCATTATATCCCTGCCGCTTTCGCGCAGAGCCTGCCCCATACGGCGGAAAAGCGTGGGAATGTCGCAGCCGGGAGCAATATAGCCGAAATCGTATTTGAGCACATCCACGCCCCACGAGGCGAAAAGCTTTGCATCGCGGCGTTCGTGCCCGTAGCTCCCGCAGCGGTTGGCATACGTCATAACGCCCGCCCCGGCATAAAGCCCGAACTTCATCCCGAGCGAGTGGATATAATCGCCGAGCGCCTTCATTCCGGAAGGAAACCGTTCCGGATCCGCCACAAGATCGCCGTTTTCATCCCGGCGCTGCAATGCCCACGCATCGTCCACCTGAACGATAACATAGCCGGCATCGCGGAACCCCTGCTCCGCCATGGCATCCGCCGTTTCGCGGACAACGCGTTCGTTTATATCGGCATAGCCGAAATAGTTCCAGGCGTTCCACCCCATCGGCGGTTTTTGTGCAAATATCATACTGTTTCCTCCGGACAATAATCTATTACGTTTACTCCCCCGCGCTTTGCCGCGCCGGAAAGTGCTTTTTCGAATTCCTCTATACCGTGCGCCGATTCGCCGTGCGCCCCGAAGGCACGCGCCGCCGCGGCGTAATCGATATGCGGCGTTTTTATAAACGAGGCATTTTCCGCACCCGCACCGAGCTTTTCGGCGATCATCCCGAGTACGCGGTTGTTTATGACCACCTCTATCAGATCGAGCCCGTGCGTGACGGCGGTCGAAAGCTCCGCCATGTTCATATTGAAGCTGCCGTCGCCGGCGATATTCACGGCGGTAACGCCCTTTTGAGAAAGACAGGCACCGATAGCGGCGGGAAGCCCGAAGCCCATCGCGCCCAGACCGCCGCTTGTGAGCAGCGTGCGCGGGCGGCGCACTGCCAGGCTGCGGCAGGCGGCGACCTGGTGCATGCCGACCTCGGTCGTATACACGGCATCCGGCAGAATATCCGAGATCAGCGAATACACGCTCTTCACACGCTCGTGCGGCGCAAATCCGTACCACCCGGAACGCCTTTCGAGAAGCGGGCAAAGCCTTTCGAGCACCTCCGAAGCATCCCCGATGAGCGAGCCGCAGGGCGAAAGGTTTTTATCTATTTCCGCATCGTCGATATCTATATGAACGACACGCACATCCCCCCGCGAACGCAGAGGCGATATCATGCGTTCCGAAAAACGCACGCCGACGGCAATAAAAAGATCGCATTCGCTTATCGGCTTTAAGGTATACGGCTCGTTATCCATACCCGTAACGCCGCAATAGCGTGTGTCCGTGCCGTCGAACCCGCCGATACCCATTGCGGTGGAAACGACCGGGCAGGAAAGTATATCCGCAAGCTCCTTTATGCGCGCGGATGCTCCGGAGGCGATAACGCCGCCGCCCACGCAGATAACGGGGCGTTCGCTTTTGTTGATAAGCCCGGCGACGGAGACCAGGTTCGGGAAGGACTTTTCCGCTGCGGGCGCGGCAGCCGCCGCTTCCGCCCGGATATACTTCGATTCCGATGTGAAAATATCGCTCGGTATATCCACAAGCACCGGGCCTTTTCTTCCCTCCGAGGCAATGCGGAATGCCTCGCGCAGTGTCGGCGCAAGAGCTTCGACGGATTTGATGATAAAATTGTGCTTTGTTATCGGCATAGTGACACCGGCAATATCTATTTCCTGAAAGGCATCCGTGCCCAGCAGCGAAAGCGGCACATTGCCGGTTATCGCGACAAGCGGTATGGAATCCATATATGCGTCCGCGATACCGGTGACAAGGTTTGTCGCGCCCGGACCGCTCGTGGCGATACACACCCCGACCCTCCCGGAGGCACGGGCATAGCCGTCCGCCGCAAAGGCGCAGAACTGCTCGTGCGTGTTCATGCAGACGGATATTCGTTTTTCGGCGTCTATCGCCGAAAGCAGCGGAAGCACGCTTGCGCCGGGGTAGGCAAACACCTGTGTCACACCCTGCTCCGCAAGGCATTTTACCGCTATCTTCGCTCCGTTCATTTCGGATATCGCCCCCGTTTTTGTTTTATTATGATATTTTACCACACATACGTACCGCCGTCAATAAAAAAAACACGGCGAAGGTCTGCCGACCTTCGCCGCGGTAAAATGCGGTCACTGCGCCGTGAACTCGGTTTCGAGCATCGGAAGCGTGTTCACATCGTAGCGGTTGACGATATCCTCGTTCACCGTGACTTTATCCGAATATTCGGTAAGATAATCGAAGAACGCCTGTGAAGCGAGCGAGCTGTAAATGCTGCTCTTCACATCATCGGTGATATTCTCCGCTTTGAGCTCAAGCACGCGAATGACATAAACGCCGCTCGATACCTCCTGATACGCAAGGCCGTCCTTTGCGCTTTCGATTATTTTGACAATGGAGGAAGAGCTCTTATCGGTTTTGGATATAATTGAAGGCTTGTTATAGTAATAGCCCTTTTCCTTATCATCCTCCGCAGGAAAATCCTTTATTTCGCCGGAAACGAGCTTGTCGTAAAAGGCCTTTGCTTCGGCATCGACCTTTTCGCGCTGCATTGCGGTGATGGTATCTTTCTTTTTGCCGCCGCCGTCCGAGCTGCCCTTATAATCCGCTTCGGTCAGTTCAAGCTTCTGCATGACGTGATATCCGTACTGCGTTTTGACACAGCGGTATTCGCCGACCTCCATTTCGAAAGCCGCGTCCGAAAATTCGGATACCATGTCCTTGCGGGTAAAGATGTATTCGTAACCGGTATCCTCGTTTTCGGATTTATAATCCTCGAGCTTCTTTTCGCCGCTGCTCAGCGCTTCCAGAGCGGCTTCCGCCTTGGACTTCGCCTCGGCGACCTTTTCCGCCGAAAGCTCCTTGCCGGTCGTTTTATCCACCGTCATGTAAAGCACATGGGCGACCTTGACAAAGTTTTCGAAGAAGTAGGTCTTTATCTCCTCGTCGGTATAACCGCTGTCCTCGGTGCTTTCGGGGTAGGCGAAAACGGCGCCCTCGTAGTTATAATAGTTTTTGAGAAATTCTTTTGTTATATCCGATTCCGGGAGCTTTGCATCGCCGCTGTCACCATAGCGCTTTTCGTAAAGCAGGTTGTACAGGCGGGAAAGGTTTTCGTAACGGCGTATGCCGTCCCGCGTGAAGCCCATGCGTGCCAGCGCGATATCGAAAAGATCGGAACCGCCGTACTGAAATTCGACATTGCTTATATAAGCCTCCACGGCGGAAATATCGGATTCGTCGGTTATACGGAGATCGGACTGAGCGCACATGTTTTCGATAACGAGTATCTTGCGGCAAAGCTCGATCGTATCCTCGCGTATGCCGTCGGCAACGGTCTTGCCGCCCGACCCGAGCGAAAGCGAAAGGACATCCGCTTCGGAAAGCGTTACACCGCTGTATGAATATGCGCTCCGGTAATAGGAAACGACCTGACTTTTGATATATGTCAGGATATAATTGTAATCGCTTGCGCTGATGCTGTTGCCTTCGTAGGTAAGGGCGGCTTCATCCTTTTTGCCGGAGCAGGAAAAGGTTGAAAGCAGCATGAGCGCGGCAACAAGCAGGAGCAGGATTCGTTTGATGCTCTTCATTGATTTTTACCTCACAATAATTCTCTGTTTATTATACATCATTGCTTTGTTTTTGTCCATACTCGATTTCCGATATTTTTTTGTATCTTTCTATAACTTTTTCCGCACCGGAAAGCCCGGATTCCTTTTCGCGCAGGCGGTAATTGATATGCGGTCTGCCGCCGGCGGAGATCATGACCGAGCCGCGGAATTCCGGCTCGTACGCTATTTTCGAGCAGAGCGCCGCATCAAGTGCGGGTATATAGAAGCTCACGGAAGCTCCTGTCTGTTCGATCGACGTGATACCGAGCGTGATGGCGGTATTGCGGAGCTTTGATATCCTTATCAGGTTTGATGTCGGTTCCGGAATATCGCCGAAACGGTCGGAAAGCTCGTCATAAAGATCGTCCTCCTCGTTTTCATCCGAGACGGAAGCGATCTTTTTGTAAATGTCGATACGGATATCCGGAAGCGTTATATAATCCTCAGGGATATAGGCGTCCGCCTTTATATCCACGGTGCAGTTCAGCTCTGCCTTCGGCTCTATACCCTTTTCGGCGTTTATGGCATCCTCGAGTATTTTGATATAAAGGTCGTACCCTATCGCCTCGAGATGCCCGCTTTGCTCCGAACCGAGAAGGCTTCCCGCGCCGCGCAGCTCCAGATCGCGCATGGCGATCTTGAAGCCGGAACCGAATTCGGTAAATTCCCTTATCGCTTCGAGACGTTTTTCGGCGATCTCGCTCATCACCGCGCCGGGGCGGTAGGTCAGATAAGCATACGCCTTCCGTGCGGAACGCCCGACACGTCCGCGTATCTGGTGGAGCTGCGAAAGTCCCATTCTGTCGGCATCCTCGATAATGAGCGTGTTCGCGTTCGGAACGTTCACGCCGGATTCGATTATCGTCGTGCAGACAAGTATGTCTATATTGCCGTCAACCATATCCGCCCAGACATCCGAAAGCTGCTCGCGCTCCATCCTGCCGTGGCCGACTGCGATATTCGCCTCCGGGAACGCCTTTTTGAGCGATGCCGCCTTTGAAAATATGGAATCTATGGAATTGTGCAGATAAAACACCTGGCCGCCGCGGCGAAGCTCGCGGCGTATCGCCTCGTGAATGACCGTGTCGTCCTGTTCGATAACAAAGGTCTGCACGGGGCGGCGGTCTACCGGCGCTTCCTCCAGAACGGACATATCGCGTATCCCGGAAAGCGCCATATTGAGTGTCCGCGGGATGGGTGTCGCGGTCAGCGTGAGCACGTCCACTCCCTTTGCAAGCTCCTTCAGCTTTTCCTTGTGGACCACCCCGAAGCGCTGCTCCTCATCCACGACGAGCAGCCCGAGATCCCTGAATTTGATATCCTTTTGGAGCAGGCGGTGTGTGCCGATGACTATATCCACCGTTCCCTTTTCGATACCCTCGACGGTTTCGGACATTTCACGCGCGGAAACGAAGCGCGACATCATCCGTATGTTCACCGGATACCCGCGGAAGCGCGAAAGCACCGTGCGGTAATGCTGGAAGGCAAGTATTGTCGTGGGGACAAGTATCGCCGCCTGCTTGCCGGCAAACACGCATTTGAACACGGCGCGCAGCGAAACTTCGGTTTTACCGAAGCCGACATCTCCGCAAAGCAGACGGTCCATCGGGTAGGTGTTTTCCATATCCCGCTTTATTTCGCGCGCCGCCTGGGATTGCCCGTCGGTCTCATCGTACTCAAAGCCGCTTTCGAACTCGGACTGCATATCGTCATCCGGCGGGAAGGCGTACCCGACGCTTTTTCGGCGTTCGGCATAAAGCTTTATAAGCTCCTTTGCAATCTCGGATGCCGCGGCTTTTGCGCGCGCCTTCGTGCGCTTCCATTCCGCGCCGCCCATTTTGGAAAGCTTGGTGTTTTCGGCACCGATATACCTGCCGACCATATCGAGCTGGTCGCACGGGACGTATAATATGCCGTTGTCGGCATAGACTATCTTTATAAAATCGCGTGATATTCCCTGGGAAACAAGGTTTTTTATACCCTCATAGCGCCCTATGCCGTGGTTCACATGAACAACAAGATCGCCTACGGAAAGATCGGTATAGGAGGCGATTTTTTCCGCCCCTCTCTGCTTTGTACGCCTGCGCGGTGCGGTGACACGCTCCGAAGCGAGCGCACTCGAATCGGTGAGCAGAACGAAATTCGCCCCGGGCAGCTCGAAGCCCTTGCGCACAGAATCGTTTTCCGCGGCGATTATCGCCACTCGGGAGGGATAAAGCACACCTGCGCTGCGGTAGGAGGGAATGCCGTGGTCGGAAAGCAGATCCGACATCGCTCTCGCGGCGGGAGCGCCGCAGCAGGAGACGAGTATCTGCCTTCCCTCCGCAATATAATCCTCGATATCCCCGATAAACAAATCGGTTTTTTCGGTGAGGCGTGCAACGGCATTCGCACGGATCTCATATTCGGCGCACGCGCCCACAAGCGTACCGCTGCCCGAAAACGGGTCTACCGCGGTGGTGTTGCCGCCGAGAGAAGCAAAAAGCTGTTCCGTCGTGCAGAACGGGCGGCAGTATTTAAGGCTGCACATACCCGCCTGTGCAAGGCTTTCGGTTATTCCGCGGTTGGCAAGCTCGAACCCGCGCGCACGCTCGGCGACACGCTTCGAATCGAAAACGAACACCGCCGGATCCGGCATATGCTTCAGGAGGTTTTCGCTTTGCGGGTAGATAAGCGAAAAGAAGCGGTCGGTAAAAACACCGCGTTCGCCGTTGGATATAGCTTCCCTTTCGGCTGCCAGCGAGGCACGGCGCTTTTCCTCGCCGTGAAACGAGGCAATGAGCCGGTCTAACTCGCGCCCGACATCGGCAAGCGCCGATCCGGAGGCGTTCAGCTCGCGGCAGGGGATGATATCCACACTTTCCAGATTTTCGCTCCGCCGCTGCGAAACGATATCAAATCTTCCGATAAGATCGATCTCGGTGCCGAAAAAGTCTATACGGACCGGATCATCCAGCTGCGGCGTGAAAACATCCACGATCCCGCCGCGCACGGCGAACTGCCCGACACCCTCCACTATCCCGGAACGGGTGTATCCGAGCGAAACCAGCCTTTTGCATATATCGCCGATATCGGCTTCGCCGCCGCGGGCAAGCGTGAAGGTGTTGCTTTCGAACACCGATTTCGGCATTGTATACTGCATGAGCGCATCCGGCACGGCGAGTATTACGTCATAATTTCCCCGTAGCACCGTATACAGTGCCGAAAGACGGCGGTTTTCGTATTCACGCGAATATGCCGAAACGTTTTCGAAAACAAAATCGCGCGATGGATATACCACAGCGCGCCTGCCGCAGGCGGAAAGCACATCGGCAGCGGCGTTGGCATCCTTTTCCTCCGGCAGTATGACAAGCGCCTTTCTGCCGGTGTCCTCTGCTGCCGCCGCGACGAAAAAAGGGCGCGCGGAATCGCACATACCGCTTAAAACACACGGTATGCCGCCCGCTTTTACGCCCGATATGTATTCGCGGTAGCCCGCATCGGAACGGAATGATTGTATGATCTCGTTCATTTTACAGCCCTGAAAGCGATATTTCGCTTTGACGACCGGCACCCGAAACGGCGGTGCAGATACGGCGTGCCTCCTCCGGAGGTCTGCCGAACACGGCGGGGAGCACATCGAATACCGCATCGAACGCCCGTGTCACCGACCTGCGTTCGGATTCGGTAAAGAAGCCCAGAACATGGGTGTTGCGGTCCGTTCCGCCTTCGGGTTCTCCTATGCCGATCCCGATCCGCGGGAAGCGTTCGGTGCCGAGATGTTCGGCAACGGAAATAACACCCTTATGGGTGCATCCGCACGCATCGGAGTAAAATGCAAATTCACCCGGCGGCAGCATGATATCATCGTGAATGACGAGTATATCCCGCGGGAACATGTAATAATAATCCATGACCGCCCGGACGGGAAGCCCGGAATTGTTCATGTATGTCTGCGGCTTGGCAAGATAAAGCAGCATACCCGCCGCAAGGCAGAGCCCGGTGAGCGAGTTGTGGAGCAGCCTGCGGCAGCCGTTGCGCGAACCTGCCCGTTCGGCAAGGTAATCTATAAAATCCGCGCCGGCATTATGGCGCGTTCCGCGGAAGCGCGGCCCCGGGTTCCCAAGCCCGAAAACAAGCCTGTCGGGCGATTCTCCGGGGTTGACACCGTTAATTCTCATTTTCCCCCTCCGAATTGCGTTTGATACAGATTTTAACCTTTCGTGCGCGGTTTGTCAATAGCGACCGCCGTCATATTGTTTAATATGATATATTTCGAGCGCTTGTTGCTTATTTACTATTGACAAAATGTCCCAAAGAGGATAATATAAGGGAGTTAAAAAATACACGGAGGAATACCAGATGTCGAAAAAGTACGTATATCTCTTTTCTGAGGGCAACGGCAGGATGAGAGAGCTTCTCGGCGGCAAGGGCGCAAACTTGGCCGAGATGACAAACCTCGGTCTGCCCGTCCCCCAGGGCTTTACCATTACCACCGAAGCCTGCACCCGTTATTACGAAGACGGCAAAAAGATCGGTGACGATATAATGTCGCAGATCGAGGATCATATCGCGAAAATGGAGGAAATAACGGGCAAGAAGTTCGGTGATAAGGAAAACCCGCTGCTTGTTTCTGTCCGCTCCGGTGCCAGGGCTTCCATGCCCGGCATGATGGACACGATACTCAACCTCGGTCTGAACGAAGAAGTCGTTCGTGTAATAGCCGAAAAATCCAACAATCCGCGCTGGGCTTGGGACTGCTACCGCCGCTTTATACAGATGTTTTCCGATGTTGTCATGGAAGTCGGCAAAAAATATTTCGAAGAGCTTATCGACGAAGTAAAGGTGAAGAAGGGCGTTACGCTCGATTCCGAGCTGACAGCCGAAGATCTTCACGAGCTTGCCGAGCTTTTCAAAGCCGAATACAAGGCAAAGATCGGCTCCGAGTTCCCCACCGATCCCAAGGTACAGCTCATGGAGGCTATAAAGGCGGTGTTCCGCTCGTGGGATAACGAACGCGCGAACATATACCGCAGGGATAACGATATTCCCTACTCCTGGGGCACTGCCGTAAACGTACAGGCGATGGTTTTCGGCAATATGGGCGAAACCTCCGGTACCGGTGTCGCCTTCACGCGTGACCCCGCCACCGGCGAAAAGCACCTTATGGGCGAATTCCTTATGAACGCGCAGGGCGAGGATGTTGTCGCCGGCGTTCGTACTCCGCAGAAGATAGATCGGTTAAAAGAAGTCATGCCCGAGGCATATGAAAAATTTGTCGACATCTGCCATACCCTCGAAGAGCATTACAGAGATATGCAGGACATGGAGTTCACGATCGAGGATCGCAAGCTTTATATGCTCCAGACCCGCAACGGCAAGCGCACGGCACAGGCGGCACTCCGCATCGCCTGCGATCTTGTCGATGAAAAAATGATAACCGAGGAGCAGGCCGTCGCCATGATCGACCCGCGCAACCTCGATACGCTTCTGCACCCGCAGTTCGATGCAAAGAAGCTTAAAGCCACTTCTCCCGTCGCACGCGCGCTCGGCGCTTCGCCCGGGGCTGCCTGCGGCAAGGCCGTATTCACCGCCGACGATGCAAAGGAATGGGCGGAAAAGGGCGAAAAGGTCATACTCGTGCGCCTGGAAACCTCCCCGGAGGATATCGAAGGCATGAAGGCGGCGGAAGGCATACTCACCGCGCGCGGCGGCATGACATCGCACGCAGCCGTTGTTGCCCGCGGAATGGGCAAGTGCTGTGTTTCCGGCTGCACCGAAATGGTTATGGACGAGGCGAACAAGCAGTTCACGCTCGGCGGAAAGCTTTATAAAGAAGGCGATTTCATATCGCTCGACGGCTCCACCGGCAATATATACGACGGAATCATCCCCACCGTGGAAGCTACCATAGCAGGTGAATTCGAAAGGATCATGTCCTGGGCGGACAAATACCGCACGCTCAAGGTCCGCACAAACGCCGATACGCCCGCCGATGCGAAAAAGGCGCGCGAGCTCGGCGCAGAGGGCATAGGGCTGTGCCGTACCGAGCATATGTTCTTCGAGGGCGACAGGATAGGCGCCTTCCGCGAAATGATCTGCTCCGATACCGCACAGGAACGGGAAGCCGCTCTTGCAAAGATACTTCCCATCCAGCAGAGCGATTTCGAAAAGCTTTACGAAGCGCTTGAAGGTCACCCCGTCACAATACGCTTCCTCGACCCGCCGCTCCACGAATTCGTCCCGACCGAAAAGGCGGATATCGAAAAGCTCGCCGCCGCAAAGGGCAAGACCGTTGCGGAGATCGAAGCCATTATCGATTCGCTCCACGAATTCAACCCGATGATGGGCCACAGAGGCTGCCGCCTTGCAGTTACCTACCCGGAAATCGCAAGAATGCAGACAAGCGCCGTTATACGCGCCGCAATAAACGTAAAGAAGAAGCACCCGGATTGGGAGATAGTTCCCGAGATCATGATCCCGCTTGTCGGCGACAGCAAGGAATTCCGTTTTGTGAAGAATATCGTTGTCGAAACTGCCGAAAACGAGATCAAAGCCTCCGGCACGGAGCTTGAATACGAGGTCGGCACGATGATCGAGATCCCCCGTGCCGCTCTTACCGCGGACGAGATCGCCAAGGATGCCGATTTCTTCTGTTTCGGCACGAACGACCTTACCCAGATGACTTTCGGCTTCTCCCGCGATGATGCAGGCAAGTTCCTCGAAAGCTATTACAAACAGAAGATATTCGAAAGCGACCCCTTTGCCAAGCTCGACAGAGCCGGCGTGGGCAAGCTGATGGATATGGCAATCAGGCTCGGCAGGCCGGTGAACCCCAAACTTCACATCGGTATCTGCGGCGAACACGGCGGCGATCCTTACTCCGTCGAATTCTGCAACGAGCTCGGGCTGGATTATGTTTCCTGCTCGCCCTTCCGCGTTCCGATCGCAAGGCTTGCGGCAGCGCAGGCGGCATTGAAGCGCAAAAACGGCTGATAACCGTCATAACATAGCGGAAAGCGGCTTATACCGCTTTCCGCTTTCCGATAAATACGAACACCCGCGAAGGAGCGATCCGATGAATCTCGAAGGCATTTTTTATACCGAAAGGAAGCAGCGCAGTACATTTATGCGCCGCAATTTTACGGCTTTGCTGTTTTCCGGGCTCGTGCTGATACTGTATTATGCCTTTCAGTATATCGTGATCCTGTGCGCGGGGTATTTTACGGAGCTCTTCCCCGCAACGGTGCGCGGATACCTGCTGTTTCGGATGCTGCTTTACGCCTGCCCGATATTGCTTGCGGCGCTTTGCGGCAAGCTTATGTTCCTGCACCTTTATAAAGTTTACCCCGCCGAAAAGCGCGCTTGCGGTCTGCCCCGAAAACCGCTGCTTTATATATTCGGTTCTGTCGGTGTAGGATATATCGTTTCTTTGACGATAAACATATTATTCGGCGATCTGCTGGAACGGTTCGACACCGGAAGCGGCATTCCCGCCGGCGCGGAAAGCGACCCTGTCGCCATTGTTCTCTCCTATGTCTATATCGCCGTTCTCCCGGCGATACTCGAAGAGCTGCTGTTCCGCGGGACAATCCTGAAAGCGCTTCTGCCCTACGGAAGGCGGGGCGCGCTGATAATATCCTCCCTGCTGTTCGGGGCGCTGCATATCGACCCGGGCACGATCGTTTTCGCTTCGGTATTCGGATATCTGCTCGGGCTGGCGTATGAATATACCGGCAGCATAAAGCTGACTGTGCTGATACACTTCCTGAACAACGCGCTTTCCGTGACAATGACCTTCCTCGGCGATTCCGAAGGCGGGAGCGCGGTACTTGTCCCGCTTGTATGGGGGCTGCTGATACTCGGTATAATCTTCATCGTTTACTATTCCCGCCGCGGGCTCGGCGCACCGGCGGTAAAGCTCGGGAGCGACCGCGCGCCGAAATACACGCTGAATGCGGCAAAGTACTGCCTTTTTGCCGCCGTCAACCCGGCGATACTCATACTTCTTTGCTTTGTCGGATGGCAGATATCGCTTTTTCTGCGGTGACACGGCACTTTTTCATGCTGATATGATAAAAGACGACAATTATTTCATGAAACGCGCGCTTGCCCGTGCAAAAGCCGCAGCCGCGGCGGGAGAGGTCCCTGTCGGCGCCGTAATAGTCAAGGGCGGCGAAATTATCGCCACCGGGCGGAATATGCGCGAATCGAAGCACAACGCACTGCACCATGCAGAGGTCATCGCCATAGATCGCGCCTGCAAAAGGCTTAAAGCCTGGCGGCTTTCGGGATGTACGCTTTATGTCACCGTCGAACCCTGCCCCATGTGCGCCGGCGCAATTATAAATTCACGCATACCGCGGCTCGTGTTCGGATGCTATGATTACAAAGCCGGTGTATACGGCAGTGTTTTCAACATACGCGACTACGCATTCAACCATTATTACGATGTCACCGCGGGCGTTATGGAGCGCGAATGCGCGAAAGCAATGTCGGATTTCTTCGCCGACCTGCGCAAAAAATCAAAAGCCGAAAAGGAGCTTGCAAAATGAAAACAAAGGCTGTTATTTCCGTTACGGGAAGGGACAATGTGGGCATTATCGCCAAGGTAAGCGCTCTCTGCGCGAAATACGGAGCGAATATAATCGATATTTCCCAAACCGTGCTGAAAGATTATTTTGCGATGATAATGATCGTCGAGATCGACGGGCTGAACATAGAATTCACCGATTTCGTGGATATTGCCGCCGCGCTCGGGCGCGAAAACTCGCTCGACATACATACGATGCACGAGGATATCTTCGATTCCATGCACAGGATATAAAGAGGCGCGCGATGTTCGAAACAAAGGATATACTCGAAACCATCAGCATGATACGCGAGGAAAACCTCGATATCCGCACCGTGACGGCGGGGATATCGCTTTTCGACTGCGTAAGCGACGATAAATCGCGCCTGCTGGCAAATATTTACGACAAAATAACCCATACGGCGGAAAGACTTGTTTCCGAATGCGACAGTATAGAAAAAATGTACGGCATTCCGATAATCAACAAGCGCGTCGCGGTGACTCCCATATCGCTTATCGGCGGAAGGCTCGACCGCGACGGATACATCGAAGCCGCAAAAACGCTCGACCGCGCCGCAGCGGAGCTCGGGATAAACTTTATCGGCGGGTTCGGCGCGCTCGTCCACAAGGGCGCCGCAAGGGGCGACAGGGAGCTTATGCTTGCGATCCCGCAGGCTCTTGCGGAAACCGAAGCGGTCTGCTCCTCCGTGAATGTCGCCACTACCAAGGCGGGCATAAACATGGATGCGATCGCCGAAATGGGCAAAATCATAAAAGAGACGGCATATTTAACTCGTGACAAGGGCTCTATCGGCTGCGCAAAGCTCGTTGTTTTTGCAAACGTGCCGGAGGACAACCCTTTTATGGCGGGTGCCTTCCACGGCACGGGCGAACCGGATGCGATAATCAACGTGGGCGTTTCGGGGCCGGGCGTTGTCGGCGCCGCCGTGAGGCGCGCGGGCGATTGCAGCCTTAGCGAGCTTGCGGAGGTTATCAAAAAGACATCGTTCAAGATAACACGAGTCGGTCAGCTTGTCGCCAGAGAGGCATCAAGGCGGCTCGGGATACCGTTCGGGATCGTGGATCTTTCGCTTGCCCCTACGCCGGCGATCGGCGATTCCGTTGCCGATATACTCGAAAGCATGGGGCTCGAAACCTGCGGGGCGCACGGAACGACAGCAGCACTCGCCATGCTGAACGATGCCGTGAAGAAGGGCGGCGTTATGGCTTCCTCGCACGTCGGCGGGCTTTCGGGCGCATTTATTCCGGTTTCGGAGGATGCGGGCATGATCGCCGCAGTAAACAAGGGCGTGCTTTCGGTCGAAAAGCTGGAAGCGATGACATCGGTCTGCTCCGTCGGACTGGACATGATAGCGGTTCCGGGCGATACCGACGAAGCCGTGATATGCGGCGTGATAGCCGACGAAATTTCCATCGGTGTCGCGAACACGAAAACCACCGCGGTCCGTATAATACCCGCATACGGAAAGGGCGTGGGGGAAAGCATTGATTTCGGCGGGCTGCTCGGAACGGCGCCGATTATGGCGCTGCGGCCGCAATCCCCCGCGAAGTTCATAAACCGCCGCGGCAGGATCCCCGCGCCGATACACAGCCTGAAAAATTAAAGATATCCTTCATCAAGTGAGGTATTATAAGCATCATGAAAGAAAAATTTTATATCACGACAGCCATTGCATATTCCTCCCGCAAGCCGCATATCGGCAATGTTTACGAAGCCGTGCTTGCCGATGCCATAGCAAGGTACAAGCGCGTGCGCGGGTACGATGTTTTCCTGCTCACCGGGACGGACGAACACGGTCAGAAGATACAGCAGGAGGCGGAAAAGGCAGGCGTTTCGCCGAAGGAATATGTGGATAAGGTCGCCGGCGAGATCAGGAACATCTGGGATCTTTTCGGAATAAGCTACAACCGCTTTATCCGCACTACGGACGAGGATCATGTCCGCGTGGTGCAGAAGATATTCAAAAAGCTTTACGATCAGGGCGATATATACAAGGGCTCCTACGAGGGCAACTACTGCACCCCCTGCGAATCCTTCTGGACGGACACCCAGCTTGTGAACGGATGCTGCCCCGATTGCGGCAGAGAATGCAAAAAAGCTCGCGAGGAAGCCTACTTCCTGCGCATGTCCGCTTATGCCGACAGGCTGCTTGATTATTTCAACACGCACGATGATTTCATTCTCCCCGTTCAGCGCAAAAACGAAATGATAAACAACTTTATAAAGCCCGGGCTTCAGGATCTGTGCGTTTCCCGCACGAGCTTTGATTGGGGCATACCGGTGGAATTCGATCCGGGGCACGTCGTTTATGTCTGGCTGGATGCGCTTTCCAACTATATCACCGCGATCGGCTACGATCCGGACGGGAGCTCCGAACAATACAAGAAGCTCTGGCCCGCCGACCTTCACGTTATCGGCAAGGATATTGTCCGCTTCCACACCATTTACTGGCCCATTATACTCATGGCTCTCGGTGAACCGCTGCCCAAGCAGATAATCGGGCACCCGTGGCTTTTGTTCGGCAACGATAAAATGAGCAAATCCAAGGGCAATGTCATTTACGGTGACGAGCTTATCGCCGAATTCGGGCTGGACCCCGTGCGCCATTATCTGCTTGCCGAAATGGGCTTTCTTAACGACGGCAGCATTACTTACGAAAGCCTTATAAAGCGCACGAACACCGATCTCGCAAACACGCTCGGTAACCTTGTTTCGCGCACCTGCGCAATGATAAAGCAATACTTCGGCGGAATTATCCCCGAAAACAGCGGTGTTGACGGCGAACCCGCCGTTACGCTGAAAAGGGCGGTCACCGAAGGGCTTGCCGATGCGGCGGCGAAGTTCGACAAATACCTTGTTGCGGATGCGGATGCGGCGGTGTTCGGCGCACTGCGTGCCTGCAACAAATATATCGACGAAACGACCCCATGGGTGCTGGCGAAGGACGAATCGCGCCGCACAGAGCTGAAAAACGTGCTTTCCGACCTTGTGGACAGCATACGCCTGTGCAGCATTCTTATTGCCCCGCTCATGCCCGAAACCGCACGGAAGATCAACGCGATGTTCTCCGTGCCGGAGCTTGATTTCGATACGGCGTTCAGGTACGGCTATTTCTGCGCCGGCAACACGATTACGGATTCCCCCATGCTCTTTGCCCGCATAGACGAGCGCGCCTTCCTTGCCGCGCACGCAAAGGCGGAGGAAAAGCCCGCCAAAAAGAAGCCGGAGAAAAAGAGCGCCGAGCCCGCGCCCGAGATCACCGCGGAGGATTTTGCAAAAACCGAGCTGCGTGTCGCCAGAGTGCTGGAATGCACAAAGGCGGAGGACAGCGAAAAGCTGCTTTTGCTTACCGTGGATATCGGCTCCGAAAAGCGCAATGTCGTTTCCGGTATTGCGGCTTATTACAAGCCGGAGGAGCTTATCGGAAGGAATATCATACTTGTCGCCAACCTCAAGACCGCGGTTATACGCGGCCACGAAAGCCGTGGGATGATACTTGCCTCCGATTGCGGCAAGGCGGGCGTCAAGGTGATCTTTGCCGATGATTCCGCCGCCCCCGGAAGCAAGGTAAGATAAGCGATGATCGACATCCACGCGCATTATGACGATCCCGCATTTGATGCCGACAGGGACGAACTTCTTTCCGGCATCTTTGCCCGCGGGGATATCCGCGCCGTGATAAACGCGGGGTGCGATGCCGCATCCTCGGAAGCGAGCCTTGCGCTTGCCGCGCGGTACGGAGGAATGTATGCCGCAGTGGGCATTCACCCCGAAAACGCTTCAAATGCGGGTGAACGCGAGCTTGCGCATATAACAGCTCTGCTTTGCGAAAGAAAGGCTGTCGCACTGGGCGAAATCGGGCTTGACTACCACTACACCCGCGAAAACGAACGCGCGCAGAAGGAGCTGTTCGACACACAGCTTTCCATTGCGGAGCAATACGGGAAGCCGGTTGTAATTCACGAGCGCGACGCGATGGCGGATTGCCTGGATATAGTGCTGGCGCACAGGGCAAAAGGCGTTTTCCATTCCTTTTCCGGCAGCCGCGAAACGGCAAGGATACTGCTCGAAAGAGGATATTATATATCCTTTTCCGGAACGGTCACCTTCAAAAACGCGCGCATCCCGCCCGAAAACGCCGCATATGTGCCGGAGGACAGGATACTCACGGAGACGGATTGCCCGTATCTTACCGCACACCCCTTCCGTGGGCGCAGGAACGACAGCACCTACATGGAATATACTCTGCGGCGGATAGCCGAGATCAGAGGAGTTGAATATGAATACATCGAACATATCACCGAAGCAAACGCCGCAAGGCTCTTCGGACTGCAATAAAGCAAACACGTTTGCTTACCGTGTCGGCAGCGGGATATACCTGAACATAACCAACCGCTGCAACAACAATTGCGAATTCTGCATCCGCCGCAACGGCGAAGGCGCTTACGGGAGCGAAAGCCTGTGGCTCGAACATGAACCGGGTATCGACGAAATACTCGATGCCGTCGAAAAGGTATACTTTCCCGAATGCGCCGAATTCGTATACTGCGGTTACGGCGAACCGACCTACCGGCTGTGCGATCTGCTGATATCCGCGGCGCTGCTGAAAAAGAAATACGCGCTGCCCGTGCGGCTGAACACAAACGGTCTTGCAAATCTGCTTTACAAAACCGATACGACACCCGTCCTGCGCAAATATATCGACACCGTTTCCATAAGCCTGAACGCCGCAAACGCGGAGGAATACAATGACGTCTGCCACCCGAAATACGGGCTCGACGCCTTCCCCGCCATAATCGAATATGCGCGCGGCTGTGTCCGGGCGGGGATACCGAATGTCCTTTTTTCGGTCGTGGAGGGGACGATCCCCGAAAGCGATATCGCAAAATGCCGCGAAATTGCCGAGAATGTCGGAGCAAAGCTGCGCATACGCAAGTATATTGGATAATTTCAACAAATCGCCGGCGCAATTTTCTGCGATTTTTCAAAAAACAGTACTTGTATTTTCGTCCGGAATAGTATAAACTATCGGATGGTAAATAAAATTTTACGGAGGAACATTCCAATGTCAGTAAAAGTTGCTATTAACGGCTTCGGCCGTATCGGTCGCCTTGCATTCAGACAGATGTTCGGCGCAAAGGGTTATCAGATCGTTGCCATCAACGACCTCACCAGCCCGAAAATGCTTGCTCACCTTCTCAAATACGACTCCGCTCAGGGCAGATACAACCACGAAGTATCCGCCGATGACGAAGCCGGCACCATCACCGTCGACGGCAAGACCATAAAGATCTATGCCGAAAAGGACGCAAACAACTGCCCCTGGAAGAAGCTTAAAGTCGATGTCGTTCTCGAATGCACCGGCTTCTACACCTCCAAGGAAAAGGCTTCCGCTCATATCAACGCCGGCGCTAAGAAGGTTGTTATCTCCGCTCCCGCAGGCAATGATCTTCCCACCATCGTTTACGGCGTAAACCAGGGCACCCTCACCGCAGACGACAAGATCATTTCCGCCGCTTCCTGCACCACCAACTGCCTCGCTCCCATGGCAAAGGCTCTTAATGAATACGCTCCCATCCAGAGCGGTATCATGACGACCGTCCATGCCTACACCGGCGACCAGATGGTTCTCGACGGCCCGCACAGAAAAGGCGATCTCCGCCGTGCAAGAGCTGCAGCCGTGAACATAGTTCCGAACTCCACCGGCGCTGCAAAGGCTATCGGCCTTGTTATCCCCGAGCTCAACGGCAAGCTGATCGGCTCCGCTCAGAGAGTTCCTACCTGCACCGGTTCCACCACTATCCTTGTCTCCGTTGTCAAGGGTAAGGATGTCACCAAGGAAGGCATCAACGCCGCTATGAAGGCTGCAAGCAGCGAAAGCTTCGGTTACACCGAGGAACCGCTCGTTTCCTCCGATATCATCGGCATCACCTACGGCTCTCTCTTCGATGCTACTCAGACCATGGTCACCAAGATCGACGACGACACCTACCAGGTTCAGACCGTTTCGTGGTACGACAACGAAAACAGCTACACCAGCCAGATGGTCCGCACCATCAAGTATTTCGCAGAGCTCGACAAATAAGCAAAGCTTTATACGAAAAGGCCCGCCGCACGGCGGGTCTTTTTTGCGGAAATGCGGTTTTTTGTATTGCGTTTTGTTTAGATTTGTGATAATATATAATCGCACATAGGAAATTGCCGAAACGAACTGATCATTTTATCCGGTTGATCGCTTGCAACGGCAAAAATATAAAGAAAGGTTGGTGCATAATTTTCAGATCGCGACGGCATTATCATTCGTGTGAATTTATTACAACTTCACGCGGCGATGCAAGCGATACTACGAACAAAAATATTACTTCCCGCCTCGGTAACCAACCACTTTTCAATAAGGAGAACCGATATGAAAAAAGCGATTGCTCTTATTCTTTTCGCACTGACGATAGTTTTATCGGCGGGACCGGCAACGGTTTTTGCCGAAACGACATCCGGGCGGAAGATCCCGACGGACAAAGAGATCGACATATATGTCGATTCGCGAATGAAGGACCCTTATTTCGTGCATGACCGTGTTGTTCTTAACTTCACCGCCGATATCACGCTTGAAACCGCGCTTGAAATAATACGCAGCGAATGGATACTCATCTACCCCGACAGATCCGACGATTTTGAAGCGGCACACAAGGACAATTCCAAGGATGTTTTCGGTGAAACGATCACTGTCGAAATCACCGTAAAGGATGCGGATATAAAAGCGTTTATCAAAAAAATGTACCGGCACGAAGAGCTGAAAAGCGCAATTGTGGATGTACTCGATGTCCCCGACAGAGGGCTTCTCGGCGATATAGATGCCAGCGGCAAGATCGACGCAGCCGACGTTCTTTATCTTAAACGTATTATTCTCGGCACTTTCGATAAGCAGTACAGAACCGTTCTTGCGGACATAGATTCAAGCGGAAGTATCGATGCGGTGGATTATCTTCTTCTTAAACGCGCTTATCTCGGTACATATACACTTCCGGTGCTGTAAACAGCAAAAAACAAGGGAGGCGGGGCGACCGCTTCCCTTTTTATGCTTTTTCGGCAGGCTATTTGCCGAGCAGCCCGCGAACGGCGGGGAGTATCTCGCACGCCATGGAGAACTGACCGAGATCGTTCGGGTGGAGGTTATCCACGGCGTAAAGATCGCGCATATCCGAAGTGAAAAACTCGCCGCTGTTTACAAAGCGGATGTTTTTATCTCCGGCGGCAAGCGCATTTTCGTAGGTTTCGCGGATTATCGCGATACGGGCAAGGTCGTTTTCCGTGGGTTCCGAATAAAACGGATGAGTGACAAAAACCACGGGGAGCGTGGGCTGTGCGGCGCGGATAACCTTGAAAAAGGGTTCGTGCGTGGCGCGGAGCGTTTCGCAGGAGAGCGAGTTGAAGTCATAATCCATGACAAAACAGGCAAGATCACGCGAGGCGATATGCGAGGCGACCTCGGTTTCGCCCATGGCGCTGCCGGAAAAGCCGTAATTGCAGCAATCGGCATCCAGCGCGCGGCAGATGATATTGCAATAGGAATTTCCGGGGCGGGAAACGCAGCCGCCCTGTGTGATGGAGCTGCCGTAAAATGCAACCGCACCCGTGGAGCGCGGCGTGGGCGCGCCGACAAGCTCGCCGGGCTTCAGGCCGATTTTCAGCGTTTCGATACCGGCATAAAGCGGCAGCTCGATCATAACCTCATTGAACCTGTCTTCCCCGGCTACGGACACGGTGCCGCGGTTGACATCGTGGTTTTCCGCAAAGGTCTGCATTATTTTGCCGGTGTAGCGCCGTGCGGTGCAGGTGCCGATATATATGTCGATACCGTAAACACCGCGGTCACAGAAATGGTGCATCCCGAAGCAGCCGGCACGAAGAGTGATACGGAGCGCGATTTCCTTTGCATCCGTCGCAAAACGCACTGTTCCGCCGGGCGTGCAGGCGGCAAGGCTGCGGTTTGCATCGGAATAAATCTCCTTTGCGGAAGCATCCAGCCGGTAATACTCGCCGCAGTTTTCATCCGGATGGAGCAGCCCGCCGAGCACAAAGGGAGCAACGCGGGAATCGGCATAGATAAAGCCGTCCTCCTCCGGCGCAGTTCCGCAAAGCGACTCGACCGGGACAAATGTGTTCATATCAAATTGATGCTCGCTTTGCCGCGGGGTGCAAAGACCAGTTGTTTTCATAGCGTTCGCCTTTCTTGCACAAAAAGATTGTTTACCTTCGGAGTGTAGCACAACGGGAAAAATATTGCAATATAAAATTCCGTATGATATAATAAAGAAAATTCCGCAGGGGGGCAGGAAGTATGCAGGATACGGTTTGGCTCGACACCGAAAAAGACCTTTTGATGTACATCGATCAGACACAACTACCGGGCAGGCTCGAAATACGCTCCTGCTGCGACTGCATCGAGCTTCACGGTATCATAAAACGGCTTGAGATCCGCGGCGCGCCGGCTATCGGCGTGGCTGCCGCCATCGGCATATATGCCGCCGCCGTGCGGTTCGAGGATACTTCACCCGACGGCTTTATGTATTCGCTGCGCAAGAACGTGCAATACCTTTCGGGCGCAAGGCCGACGGCGGTGAACCTCCGCCACGCCGCGGAAAGAATGCTTTCCCGTGCGGAATCCTCGGCGGCATTTGGAATTCCCGAAGTAAAAAAAGCGCTTAAAGACGAAGCGCTTGCTGTATATAACGAAAGTATTGCCGATTGCCGCGCGATCGGAGAATACGGCGAACCTCTTATAAAGGACGGCGCGTGCATACTCACGCACTGCAACGCGGGCGCGCTTGCCGCGGTGCGCTACGGCACGGCACTCGCACCGGTATATGTTGCGGCGAAAAAGGGCAAAAAAGTAAGCGTTATCGCCGATGAAACGCGGCCGCTTCTGCAGGGTGCAAGGCTGACAGCCTTTGAGCTTGCGCAATCCGGGATACCAGTCACGCTCGAATGCGACGGTGCCGCCGCCTCCGCCATTGCCTCCGGGAAGGTCGATATCATACTTGTCGGCGCGGACAGGATCGCCGCAAACGGCGACACGGCAAACAAGGTCGGTACGCTTGCGCTTGCCGTTATCGCAAAGCGTTACAATATCCCTTTTTACATCTGCGCGCCGTTTTCTACATTCGATGCGGATACCGCCGGCGGCGGCGATATAGTTATCGAGCAGCGCCCGAGCGAGGAGGTCACACACGCTTTTTTTGCGCAATGCAGCACACACCCTGCGGTAAACGTTTACAATCCTGCGTTCGATGTTACGCCCGCAGAGCTTATCACCGGCTTTATCACCGAACGCGGTATATTCATGGGGGAACAGCTGAAAAATGAAAGGTAATACACTTCTTCTTGTAAACCCTGTATCCGGCAAGGGATACGGCAGAAAAAAGCTTTTTGACATTGTCGAAAGGCTCACTTGCGGCGGATGCAGGGTGACCGTCATGCCCACGCTGCCCGCGGGGGCAACCGAAAAGCTTATAGCGGCGGAGGGCGGTAATTACGAACTGATAATCGCCGCCGGGGGCGACGGGACACTCAACCACGTCGCTTCCGGAATTGTCGGCAGCGGTCTTACGACGGCGCTGGGGTATATCCCTCTCGGCTCCACAAACGATTTTGCGGCCTCGCTGGGGATCCCCTCCAAGCTGAGCGATGCCTGCGACAGGATACTCGAACGCGATCCCGCGCCCATAGATATCGGCGTTTTCGGCGATCGGCGCTTTGTTTATATCGCCTGCACCGGAATATTTGCCGATACTTCCTACGAAACGCCGCAGCAGGTGAAAAACCTGCTCGGCCACAATGCTTATATACTGCACAGTGTCGCTTCGCTCACCGCTAACCACCGCACACGGTGCCGTGTCGATGCGGACGGAGAGATAATAGAGGGCGAGTTCATACTCATTTCGGTCTCCAATTCCCTGCGCGCAGGCGGGGTGTTCAAGCTGCCGGACGGCTATGTGAGCTTTGACGACGGCATATTCGAGCTGATACTTGTACCCGCGCCGAAAAACATTATCGCAAGCACAACGATGCTGAACAAGATCATAACCAAATCGGTAACCGACGACCCGTTTATCCACCGCAAGGTGAGCCGTGCGCGCTTTGAATTCGAAAGCGGTCAGGCATGGACGTTGGACGGCGAATATGGCGGAACGGTGACAAGCATCGATATCGGCGTGGACAAACGTTCCCTGAATTTCATCCGCTGAAACGGCTTTTGTGCCGCGCGGCTTGCGCATATATCCGCATATAAGCCCTGCTTGCTTCAAAATACGGTATTGTCGGTCAAAAAATGCTTGACTTATTTTCCCTTTGAATGTATAATTGAACCGTTAGAAATAAATCCGGAGGTATTTGGCAAATGAACCAATCACGCGCTGCATATGTGTCGCGCTTCGTTCTCGTCCTGCTTGCGATAGTGCTTATATGCGCACTCACCGTTTGCGGCGTTTACATAAACAAAGACTCGCAGCTTAACGGAATTTTCCATGACGGGACCATCCGTCTCGGGCTTGACCTGGCAGGCGGCTCGGTCGTAACTTACCGCGCACAGACAACCGATACCGGCGATGCACTCTCCACCGGTATGGAATCGGTGCTTTCCGTCATGCGTACCCGTCTTGACGGGCAGGGGCTTACCGAAGCGCTTGCTTATCTTGTCGGCGACGATATGATATCTATCGAAATTCCCGATGTCGACGATCCCAATGAGGTTATCGACGGCATCATGAAAACGGCACGTCTCACCTTCCGCAGCAGCGAAGGCACCTCGAACGACAACAACGTCATGCTCGAGGGCAAGGATGTCGAATCGGCATATGTCGGCGTGAGCTCCACGGACAGCTCTTCCTCCGGCTATGTAGTACAGCTTAAATTCAACGCGAGCGGCGAAAAGAAATTTGCCGAAGCGACAAAGCAGGCGGCAAAGAGCGGCACTCCGCTTTACATCTATATGGACGACACGCTCCTTTCCTACCCGAAGGTCGATTCCAAGTTTTCTTCGGAAGGCATCACCGGCGGTCAGGCGGTCATCGAGGGCAACTTCGATCAGGAATCCGCAACGGTGCTTGCAAACAATATCAACGCGGGCGCGCTCAAATACACCCTTTCCGTCGAGGAACAGCGCACTGTCGGCGCGACGCTCGGACAGAATTCCCTTTCCCGCGCTCTTATCGCAGGTGCGATCGGCCTTGCGCTTGTGATAATCTTCATGTGCGTTTATTACAGGCTCTGCGGCGTGATGGCTTCCATTGCGCTGTGCGCCTACACCGGTATTTTCGGGCTCGTGCTTATCGCAACACAGGCGAACCTCACGCTTGCCGGTATCGCGGGCATCGTGCTTTCCGTCGGCATGGCTGTCGATGCGAACGTCGTCATTTTCGAACGTATCAAGGAGGAGATCGATTCCGGCAAATCCGCGAAGGCTGCCGTAAAAAGCGGCTTCAGCAGAGCATTTACCGCGATACTCGACTCCAACGTGACAACCGTCATTGCCTGCGGAGTGCTTTACTTCCTCGGCTCCGGCACGATCAAGGGCTTTGCGACAACGCTCTTTATCGGTGTTGTTCTTTCCCTCTTCACCGCGCTCGTTGTTACAAGACTGCTTCTTAACCTCTGCCTCGGCATGGGTATAAGCGACACGAGGAAATACAGATCGATCGGAAGGAGAGCGCAAAATGACTAAGTTCCATTTCATCAAAAACAGGAAAGTCGCGCTCATTATCCTTGCGGCGGTTTTCCTTGCGGGTATCCTTTCCTTTATCATTCGCGGCTTTAATATTGATATCGACTTTTCCGGCGGTACGGAGATCCAGCTCGGTCTGGGGCAGACGGTTACCCCCGAAATATGCGATGATATAAACGCCATTATCGAAGCCGAGCTCGGGCATGAATATGTTTCCTCCACGACACAGTCCACTGCCGATGAGGATATTGCAATAATCCGCACGGGTACAAAGGCGCTTGAACCCACACAGCAGGACAAGCTGCTCGATGCGATCTCCGCAAAATACGAAAAGGCGGATATCGGCAACAAGCAGATCACCGTTGTAAAACCGACAATCGGAACCAGCCTCACAAAAAAGGGTCTGCTCGCAGTCGGCATAGCTGTCGTGCTCATGCTCATCTATATCTGGTTCAGATTTGACCTCGCATCCGGCATTGCAGCCGTTTGCTCGCTTGTGCACGACCTGTTCGTTATGATGACGGTATACTCCCTGCTCCAGATCCCGATAAATTCCAACATTATCGCTGCTCTGCTCACGATACTCGGTTATTCCATCAACGCAACGATAATCATCTTTGACCGCATACGCGAAAACAAGGTCAAGTTGGGCGACGCGCCCTTCGGCGAAGTCGTCAACAAGGGCATCCACGAAACGCTCGGCAGAAGCATCAACACCACGCTCACCACGCTGTTTACTATCGGCATGGTTTACATACTCGGTGTCGAATCGATCCGCAACTTTGCACTTCCGCTTATTGTCGGTATAGTTGCCGGTCTCTTCTCCTCCGTGTTCGTTTCCGGAATGCTGTGGGAAGCCCTCTCGCACGTTATCAAGCCGCGCGAAAAGAAAAAGGCTTCCAAATAAAGCTTAAAACATTAAAAGGGGCGATGAATATCATCGCCCTTCTTTTGAACGGATGAAACAAATGGATTACATTGAAAGAATACGCAATTTTTCTATTATTGCGCATATAGACCACGGGAAAAGCACGCTTGCCGACAGGCTGCTCGAATTCACGGGGGCTGTCGAAAAGCGCAGGATCGAGGAGCAGATGCTCGACAATATGGAGCTCGAACGCGAACGCGGGATAACCATCAAGGCGCGTGCGGTTCGGTTCAATTACAAGGCGCTCGACGGCAACGAATATATCCTGAACCTAATCGACACGCCGGGCCATGTTGACTTCGGGTACGAGGTTTCGCGCTCGCTTGCCGCCTGCGAGGGCGCTGTCCTGATCGTAGATGCGACACAGGGTATCCAGGCGCAGACGCTTGCGAATGCCTACCTTGCCGTTGACCATGATCTTGCGATACTTCCCGTTATAAACAAGATAGATCTGCCCAGCGCCGATCCGGAGATGACACGGCACGAGATAGAGGATATCATAGGGATCCCCGCGGACGAAGCCCCCTGCATAAGCGCAAAAATGGGGACAAATATACAAAGCGTGCTTGAATATATCGTGCGGGAGGTACCGCACCCGAAGGGCGATGCCGAAGCCCCGCTGAAAGCGCTTGTTTTCGACAGCTATTATGATTCTTATAAAGGCGTTATCGTTTATATGCGCGTTATGGACGGGAGCATATCTGTCGGCGACAGAGTCCGCATGATGCACACCGGAGCGGAGTTTGAGGTCGTAGAGCTGGGCACACTTTCCGCCTTTTCGCTTGACAAGTGCGACACGCTCCGCGCAGGCGAGGTAGGTTACTTCACCGCAAGTATTAAAAGCATTGCCGATACCACAGTGGGCGACACGGTTACGCTTTGCGACCGCCCGGCGGAAACACCCCTGCCGGGGTTCAAGAAATCGCAGCCGATGGTATTTGCGGGCATTTACCCGGCGGATGGCTCCAAATACGGTGATCTTAAGGATGCACTCGACAAGCTTGCGCTGAACGATTCTTCCTTCACCTACGAGCTGGAAACCTCCGTTGCGCTCGGTTTTGGATTCCGCTGCGGTTTTCTGGGGCTGCTGCATATGGAAATATCCGAGGAGCGGCTGGAACGCGAGTTTATGCTCGATCTGATCACCACGGCGCCGAGCGTCATTTACAAGATAACAAAAACAAACGGCGAAACGGTATATATCGACAACCCGACAAATTACCCTGACCCCGCTTCTATCGCAGAAGCGTGCGAGCCGTATGTAAAGGCGACGATCATCACACCGAGCGAATATGTCGGCACGATAATGCAGCTTTGTACCGACAGGCGCGGCGAATATATCGACATGAAGTATATTGACACAAACCGTGCCGAGCTGCACTATATGCTGCCGCTGAACGAGATAATTTACGATTTCTTTGATCTGCTGAAATCACGAAGCAAGGGTTATGCCTCGCTTGATTATGAGTTCAGCGAATACCGCGAAAGCAGGCTTTCCAAGCTGGATATACTCTTAAACGGCGAAATAGTGGATGCGCTTTCCTTTATTGTCCATTCCGACCGTGCATATGCCCGCGCAAGGCGCATTTGCGAAAAGCTGCGCGACAATATCCCCAGGCAGCTTTTCGAAATACCCGTACAGGCTGCCGTCGGCGGCAAGATCATCGCGCGGGAGACCGTAAAAGCGCTGCGCAAGGATGTACTTGCAAAATGCTACGGCGGCGATATAACACGCAAAAAGAAGCTTCTGGAAAAGCAGAAGGAGGGCAAAAAGCGAATGCGCACCCTCGGCACCGTGGAAGTCCCGCAGGAAGCATTTATGGCTGTTCTCAAATACGATGACGAGTAACGCGGTATCGCTTTACATCCATATTCCGTTCTGCATAAAAAAGTGCGTTTACTGCGCCTTCACCTCCCTGCCCGCAGCGGGCGAGGAGATAAAGCAGGCGTACTTCGAGGCGCTGTGCGCGCAGATAAATGCCTTTCCGTGCGATAAAACCATACGCACCGTTTACTTCGGCGGCGGAACTCCGCCGGTTATCGGCACACGCCGGCTTGCCGCGATCTGCGGGCTGATCACAAAACGCTTTTCGCTTGCCGAGGGCTGCGAGATAACGGTGGAGGTCAACCCGAAAAGCATTGCGGCACAAGGTTTGTGCGAGCTTCGCTCCGCAGGGTTCAACCGCCTTTCGGTGGGGGTGCAGTCCGCAAACGACGATATTCTTGCAAAGCTCGGCAGGGTACACGATTTTGCGGATGCGCGCGAAGGCATAGAGCAGGCGCGGAATGCCGGGTTCGCAAACATCAGCGCAGACATGATATTTGCCCTTCCGTGGGGCAGAGAATACTTTGCGGATTCGCTTGCCGGCATAGTATCGCTCGGGACAGAGCACATATCCGCGTATTCGCTCCAAGTTGAGCCCGGAACGCCGCTTTACGGTCTCCGCAAGCAGATATCCTTCCCAACCGAAGAAGCGGAAGAAGCCGAATACTCGCTTATCTGCCGCGAGCTGGCTGAGCACGGCTATGAGCATTACGAAATTTCCTCATTTGCCAAGCCGGGTTTTGCTTCACGGCACAACATGAACTACTGGCGCGGCGGTGAGTATTTCGGATTCGGGGCGGCGGCGCATTCGTTTTATCTCGGTCGGCGCTTTTCCTGCACCGCGGATGTGCGGGATTATATAAGAAAAGCTCCCGCAGGGCTTTTCGCTGCGACAGATTTTGACTCCGAAAGCGTGCTTACGCCCGACGAGCGCGCGGAAGAGCATATAATGCTTATGCTGCGCACATCGGACGGCGCATATATACCGCAGTCGGCATATCCCGCCGCAAAGCGGATCGCGGCGCTCGGCTACGGCGATTTTTCGGACGGCAAGCTTGTACTGAACGAAAAAGGATTCCGCGTTTCGAACGAGATCATTGCCGAAATACTTGCATAGAACCACACAAAAAGCCGTAAGGAGGCAACTCCTTACGGCAATTTTTTATTTCGGGAAGGTAACGGTGAATTCCGAGCCGATCCCTTCTATGCTTTCGACATTTACGCTTGCCTTATGGATAAGTGCGCCGTGCTTTACGATGGAAAGACCGAGCCCTGTCCCGCCGACCTCGCTGGAATGGCTTTTATCCACACGGTAAAAGCGTTCGAATATACGGTCGATATCCGCCTTCGGAATGCCGATACCGGTGTCCCTTACACTGACAACGGCGCTTTCGCCGAGATCGGCAACGTTCACGCTTACACTGCCGCCGAACTTGTTATACTTTACGGCATTGTCGCAAAGGTTGTAAATGATGCTGTACAGAACACGCGGGATCCCTTCGATAACCGCCGAAACGCCCGAAAGCTTTATCGTTATGCCCGCCTCGGATGCGGTATATTCAAGGCTGTCCACCGCATTTTCGGCGATACGGTAAAGATCGACGTGTTCGCGCTGAGTTCCTGCGGCGCCGGAATCGAGCTTGGAAAGCTCGATAATATCCGAAACGAGCTTTGTCATACGCCCTGCCTCCGCGCGGATCTTACCGGCAAAGGGACGGATGTCCTCCTCGCTCGCGAGTCCGCTTTCGATCAGCTCGGCATACCCTGCGATAGCGTGCAGCGGCGTTTTCAGCTCGTGCGATACGTTTGCCGTGAATTCCTGGCGTATAAGCGAGGTTTTTTCCAGCTCTGCCGAATCGGCTTTTATCTGAAGCCTTTGCGCTTCCATGCGTTTAAGAAGCGGTTCTATTTCGGAATATTCCCTTTTTCCGATATATTTTGTCGGTTTGTCCGGGTCGATATCGTTTATCGGCCGGACAAGCCTTTTTGCTATACGGGAAGCAAGCAAAAAGGACATGAGAAATGCAAAAGCGACGATCAGCAGCATCGGCAGCAGAAAGCCGAGCATGAGATAGGTGAGAGTTTTCTGAGAGCCGGATATACGAAGCACCGTTCCGTCCGAAAGGCGCAGCGCGGAATAAACGCGAAGCTCGGAAAGAGTATCGGAATAACGGACGCTTTCCCCGCTTCCGCTTTCGAGCGCTTCGGATATTTCCTCGCGCGAGAGGTGATTTTCCATTTCCTGCGCGCCGGCTTTGCTGTCGAATATGACGGTGCCTCCGGCATCGACCCAGGTGAAGCGCAGGGATTTATCTGTAAAGCCCCGAAGGTATTCCCCGCCGCTCATCTCCACGCCGCGAGCGGCAAGATCGAGTTCCTCGCGCAGGTGATCGCGCAGGATATCCGAAAGATAGCCGTATGCGACAAATACCATGAGAAGAAACGAAACGACGGTAATGGACACCGATGCCGCAAGAACATAACGGAATATGCTCTTTTTCATACGACGTCACCTATTTTATACCCGACACCGCGCACCGTGCGAATGTTATCTCCGGCAGAGCCGAGCTTGGTGCGCAGAGTACCGATATGAACGTCCACCGTGCGGGTCTCGCCGATAAAATCGGTACCCCAGACGGCGGAAAGAAGCTGTTCCCGCGTGAACACCCGCCCGGGGTTTTCAAGGAAGAGCTTTAACAGGTCGTATTCCTTCAGCGTGAGTGCGATCTCGCGCCCGGAAACCGTAACGGTGTGTTTATCCGTATCGATGCGGATATCGGCGATACCGAGCACCTTCCCCGCCGGGCGCTTTGCGGCGGAGCGGCGCAATACCGCTTTGATGCGCGAAACCATTTCCAGCATACCGAAGGGCTTTGAAAGATAATCGTCGGCGCCTAGATCAAGCCCGACGACCTTGTCGTATTCCGAATTCTTCGCCGTCGCCATGATGACCGGGAGCGAGGAAAACCTGCTGTCCGCACGGAGGCGGCGCAGAACGGAGATCCCGTCCTCCCCCGGGAGCATTATATCGAGTATGACAAGCTCCGGCGGCGCTTCCTCCAACGCGGAATAAAAGGATTTCGCCTCCGAAAAGCCCTTTGCTTCGAAGCCCGCCATTTTAAGCGTGTATATCATGAGATCGCGGATGCTTATATCATCCTCAACACAGTAGATCACGGTGCACCTCCGATAATTACTACACTTCATATATACCATTTCCGGAAGTAAATGTAAAGCTGTTCGGGCGTAAAATCGATGTAAAATCGGGCGAAATGTGAGATTTTTGCGGGATTTACTTCGGAAAACACCGCGAAAAAGTCGGGATGAAAATGCCGCGGAGGCATGATACAATTTTTGCGTCGGATGCGAAAGGCAGACAAAAGCAGGAAAGGAGGCGACGGCAACACGGCAAACGAGGAGGAAAAAACCGGCTGCGCCGCGGCGGCGCAGCACAAGGCACGCAAAACAAGCGGGCATATGCGATTTGAAAGCGTAAAGCAGCTTGACGGCATGATAGACGATTACTTCGGCAGGCACCTGGCGGAAAGCGGCGAGGTAGCGGATATCGAATCGCTTGCGGATTATCTGTGCATGACCCGCGACGATCTGATAAAGCTGATGAACGACAAAAAATACGGACGCTCGATGAGATTTGCGCGCAACCGCATTGCAAAGATCAAAAAACAGCTTGCGTTCTGCGGGAAGATACCCGCCGCGGTGCTTTCATTTGATCTGAAAAACAACCACGGGTATCTGGACAAGCCCGAAAGCGCGGAAAGCACGGAGCAGGTCGTATTCAGCGGTAAAACGGCGGACTGGGCAAAGTGAAAAACATTCTGATAGAGCCGAACCCGAAGCAAAGGGCATTTTTCGAATCGACGGCAAAATACACCGCATACGGAGGAGCACGTGGCGGCGGCAAGAGCTGGGCGATGAGGATAAAGCTGATATTGCTTGCGCTGAATTACGACGGGATACAGATACTTTTGCTTCGGCGGACGCTTGCCGAGCTGCGCGAGAACCACCTGCTTCCGATGGCGGCGATGCTCAAGGGAGCGGCGACCTATATCGCCGGTGAAAAGGAGTTCAGGTTCCGCAACGGAAGCAGGATCAGGCTCGGATATTGCGACAGCGAAGGCGACGTGCTGCAATTCCAGGGGCAGGCCTATGAGGTGATCGGAATGGAGGAGGCGACACACTTCACCGAATTCCAGTTCAACGCGCTGACGGAGAGTAACCGTCTGAGCGGGCAGATGAAGCAGCCGTTCAGCCCGCGGATGTATTTTACCTGCAATCCGGGCGGTGTCGGGCACGATTGGGTAAAGCGGCGGTTTATCGAACGGGAATACCGCGGGAGCGAAAACCCGGAGGATTACGTTTTTATCAAAAGCCTTGTTTTTGACAACCGTTATCTGATGGAGAACGATCCCGGTTATGTAAAAACGCTTATGAATCTGCCTCCGGCGCGGCGAAAAGCGATGCTGTACGGCGATTGGAATGCCTTTGAGGGAGCGTTCTTCCCCGAATTCGACCCCGAAAAGCATACAACGCCCTCGCTTCCGCCGCAAAACGGAGTGACAAGGTTCCGTGCGCTCGATTACGGGCTGGACATGACCTGCTGCCTCTGGTGCGCCTGTGATGCACACGGAAGGATATACGTTTACCGCGAGCTTTACAAAAGCGGGCTGCTGATATCCGAAGCCGCAAAGGCGATAATCGACATGACACCCGAAACCGAAGCGATACGCTACACCGTCGCCTCCCCGGACCTTTGGAACCGGCGGCAGGAAACCGGAAAGAGCGGGTTCGACATCATGACGGCGGCGGGGCTGACGCACCTTATACGCGCCGAAAACGACCGAATACCCGGGTGGCGCGCACTGCGCGAGCAGCTCAAATGCGATGCCGACGGGAACGCGGGGCTGGTCATTTCCGACTGCTGCCGAAATCTGATACGATGCCTGCCGATGCTGCGGTTCGACGAGCATATCCGCGAGGATGCAGCCGACCGCCCGCACGAGCTGACCCACGCGCCCGAAGCATTGAGATACGCGGTAATGTCCCGCATTCCGAAGCCCGCGAAAAGCACCCGCGCCGCCCAAAAGCGCGGCAGTGCATACGCATTCGACGAGCGGACGGCGGAGGAGGGCTACCGTGAATTTCTGACCTATTGAAAGGAGCAAGATGAAAAGAGAAAAAGCATTACCCTTTACCGACGAGTGGCTGCTTTACGAAAAGGGCAAGGAGTTCAATTACTCCATTGACCTTTACAATAAGGTGAACACGAACGAACGGTTTTACCGCGGCGATCAATGGGAGGGTATCAATTCCGGCGGGCTGCCGACACCGGTGTTCAACATCTTCAAGCGCATCATCGGCTATTTCACAAGCTGTGTCATGCAGACAAGCGTGAAGATGCGTTACAAATTTGCCTGCCCGATCGGCGACAAAAGATCCGCCGATGCGGCTGCCGACAGGCTGAACCGGCTGACCGAGCTGCGCTGGGAGAAGAACAAGATGGACGACCTGCTTGCGCGCTCGCTCACCGATGCGGCTGTCAGCGGGGATGCCGTCTGCTATACCTACTGGGATGCGGATATAAAGACCGGGCAGCCCTTCACGGGGGATATAGCAAGCATACTCGTGGACAACACGAACGTGTTCTTCGGCGACCCGAATTCCAAAAACGTTCAAAGCCAGCCTTATATACTTATCGCGGGGCGCGAAACGGTTTCCTCCCTGAAAGCGCAGGCGAGGGCAAACGGGAGGAGCGAAGAGGAGATCGCAAGGATACAGCCGGACGACGATGTGAACGATTTTTCCGGAGATATGGCGAAGCACGAGCTTGAAAACACAAAGTGCATTTCGCTGATACGTCTGCAAAGAGGCGAAAACGGAAATATATTCTACCGCAAATCGGTAAAGAACGCCGTTATAAAGGATGAAACCGACACGCGCCTTTCGCTTTACCCCATTGCCTTTTACAACTGGACACCGGTAAAGAACAGCTGGCACGGGCAGGCGGTCGCAACAGGGCTGATAGAAAACCAGATCTTTATCAACAAGGGCTTTGCAATGGTGATGAAGCACATGATGGACACGGCTTTTTCGAAGGTCGTTTACGATTCCACCGTGCTGGACGAATGGTCCGACCGCGTGGGCGAAGCTATTGCGGTGAACGGCCCGGTCGAAAATGTCGCAAAGGTGATATCGCCCGGGCAGATGCAATCCGGGATGCTGGAGGTGCTTTCCATGGCGATCGCGAACACGAAGGAATTCTTAGGCGCAACCGACACCGCTTTGGGGGATGTCACCCCGACAAACACAAGCGCCATAATCGCCCTGCAGAACGCAAGCGCGGTGCCGCTGGAAAACGTGAAAAGAAGCCTTTACCAGTTTGTGGAGGATATCGGCATGATCTGGCTGGATTTCATGTTTGCCTATTACGACGACAGGCGGCTTGTTGCGATGAGCGGCGAAAACGGCGAGGAATACGCCGAATTCGGCATGAGCGATTACCGCGATATGCTGTTTGCCTGCAAGGTGGATGTAGGCGCGGGCAGCTATTGGAGCGAGATATCCGCGCTGAACACGCTCGACAATCTGCTTTCCATGGGCAGGATATCAACAGTACAATACCTCGAACGGATCCCGGACGGGCTGATACCCGACAAGGACCGATTGATAAAGGAGCTTGCGGCAGGCGAAGCCGCAGAAGAAAGGAGCAACGAAATTGCAAAGGATAAACAATGAAACGATACTCGATACCGTTTATGATCTTGCCGATGCGGCCGGACTGCGGATCGATGAATTCATGCGCAGAGTAGAGGAGACCTTCGGCAGCAAGGAAGCAAGCCTTGACGGGCTGCCCGAGGAGGTTGCGCAGGAGCTGATCGCCGCAAGAGAGAGCAAAAAGCAGCTTGCGCGCGACAGGCGCGAAAAGGAGCGCGAAAGCGCCAACAGCGCCGAGATCAGGAGCTTTCGCGAGATATTCCCGGATGTTTCCGCCGACGACATTCCCGAAGAGGTATGGGACGATGTGGCAAACGGAGCAACGCTTTCGCACGCCTATGCACTTTATGCGGCAAGGCAGAGCAGGCTTGACGATTACGCAGCGGGCGTGAACCGCCGCAACGGCGAAACCAGCGCCGCGGTCGGCGACCCTGCCGCCGAGCAGGAGATCACCAAGGAGCAGGTCGAGCGCATGAGCGGCAAGGACGTCAGAAAGAACTACAAAAACATCATACACGCCATGAAAAACTGGCGATTCAACTGAAAGGCGGTAAAAAATGGCAAATTACAGCAGCATTGAAAAAGTGATCTCGGCGGAGATACTCCGCACGAACGAGGACAACCTTCTTGCCAACAAGGTGTGCAACACGAGCTATGTCGGCGATATCAAGAACAGAGGCGACAGTGTTACCTTCGTTTCGCTGAACGATCCGACCGTTTACGATTACAACGGCAGTATCACTTACGAGGACGTAAACGACAGCGCGACAAAGCTTCTGATCGACCAGGACAAGGCATTTTCCTTCAAGATAAAGGATATAGAGGCGCTGAGATCCTCTGTCGGTCTGGAGGACAGCCAGACAAAGCGCGCAAGCTATCTGCTCAAAAACCAGGTCGACACCTATGTTTTCGGGCTTTATACCAACGCGGGTGTCACGCTTGACGAGGTCGCCGCAACTCCGGCGAATGTTCTGAACACCGTCGCGACGATGAAGCAGAAGCTGGAGGAGGCAAACGTTCCCGACGGCAGAACCTGGATCGTCGTTCCCCCGTTTGTAAAGACCAAGCTCATGCTCGCGGGTATCAAGTTCCAGATCAACAACGGCGTAAACGGCACGGGTGCCGTCGGATTTACGGATGAGCTCGGGTGCGACATATTCGTTTCCAACCAGCTTGCGGCGGCAAACGGCAAAACCATGATGCTTGCAGGCTCCTATTCCGCGATAGCCTACGCCGAGCAGGTGCTCGAAACACAGGTGATCGACAGGCTTGAAGATTCCTTCGACAAGGCTGTCCGCGGCAGGCTTGTTTTCGGCGCAAAGGTTATCAAGCCCGAAGAGCTTGTGTGCTGCCCCGTTACCGACGGCGGCAACAGCATATGAACAATGAAAGGAAGTACATACAATGGCAGAAACAAAGGTTAAAGGATACACCGTACGCGGCTATTTCGAGCAGAGCCCGATAATACCGCTTTACCATGTGACCAATTCGGGCAAGGAAGCAACTTTCAGGTTCAATATGCCCGAACACGGCGACACAATACAGCTTATTATTTCCTCCCGCACGGACTCGAACGGAAGCGTGACGCTCGGGATACTTCCCGGCGATCTTGCACCCGCGGGGAGCGGCTACACACTTCCCGTAAACGCGGAGGAGCTGAATGTATATATGCTCACCACGGGCGAAGTAATGAACGCCGACGGCAGCTTCTGCATAAAGCTCACCACCGCCGATACGAACGGGCTGACAGCCTTCGGGCTTTACCTTGCCGCAACAGCGCACGTTCCGGTGAAGAACAACTGAGAAGCCCCTGCGGCGGTTTACGGGGGCGCCGGGCGCCCCCCGCCGCCGCGGGCATTAGATTCTTTTGCGAAAGGAGAATTACTATGACCGGAAATCAGCTTTTCCAGACGGCTTTGGATATACTCGGGCTGCGCACGGCAAGCGGAAATATACCGGCGGATGCCGCGGATATGCAGGAGCGTGCGCTTTCGCTGATAAACCTTCTGCTTGCCGAAAATTCCGCGCTTGATTGCAGGATAAGCAAAACCGAGCAGAAGGTAAAGCAGATAAATAGCATGACGGATACCGTCGCCTTTTCCGACATAATGTGCGGCAGCGTTTTGCCGAAGGGGCTTGCAAAGCTTTTATCCGACGGCGAAGACGACACGCTTGCCGCGAAGCTGGCGGCGGATTATTCGGCTGCGCGCACGGAGGCGCTGCGGTTCGGCAACGCAAAATGTATGCCGATAACAGAGGTGTACGGATGACGGTTATCGAATCGAGAGGTTCACGCGGGGCGGACAGATCCAAAAAGCTGCTGCGCTCGCTCGAATACGCGACTGACATAAAGAATTTCCGCGTTTCCGCCGACGGAACGCTTGTGAAGCGCCCGAAAAGCCGACTGCTTTACAAATTCAATTCGGCGGTGGACGGGATGATCCGCTGCTATATCGGCGGCAGCGTGCACACTATTGTCGCATTCGCGAGCCGGCTTATAGAGATCGCCGACGACGGAACTCTTTCCAGCATCGGGTGGGTCGGCACCGGCGGAAACCTGATGTTTTACTTCAACGGGAGCATATATGCGATAAACAAAAACGGGATGTACAGCTATGACGGTACGACATTTGACACCGTCAGCGGATACGTTCCGTGTGTACTCACCGCCTGCACGCCGGACGGCGCCGGAACGCCCTTCGAGCAGATAAACCTGATAACAAGCGAAAGGCGGCAGCAATACTGCGCCGACGGGAGCGCAAAGAGATACAGGATAACCGAGGACGGGGTCGAAGCCGTCACCGCGGTGACGGTAAACGGAACGGCGCTGACCGACGGGTGGGTCTATGACGAAACGGCAAACGCGGTGGATTTCACGTCGGCGCCCGCAAAGGGGCTGAACAACGTGGAGATACGTTACCGCACCGCAACAAACGCCGCCGACCGCGAAAGGATATTCGGGTGCAGGTTTGCAATGCAGTTCGGAGGCAATTCCGACGGGCGAATATTCCTTTGGGGCAACGATAAATACCCGAATTACAGGTTTTATTCCGAGCTTGCCGGCGGTGTGCCGAGCGTGGACTACTTCCCCGTTAACAATTACACCGTTATCGGCAATTCGAGCATCACGAGCATCGTACAGCAATACGACAGGCAGCTCATCTTCACTCCGGACAGCGCTTATTATTCCTATTGCGAGCTGAAAACCGATGCGCTCGGAAACACCGTTTCATCCTTCCCGGTATTCAGCCTGAACGGAAGCAAGGGCTGCATATTCCGCACGAACGGATGCAGTATCGACAACCGCCCGGTGACATTATGCCGCGACGGGCTGAACCTGTGGGAATCCACAACGGTGGAAAACGAAAAGAACGCGGTCTGCTTTTCGGCGCCGCTCGGCGATTACTTCGGCAGTGCAGGCAGCGACGGTTTTGCGATGGCGGACGTTCAGTTCCTGCGCGAGTTGCTGTTTTCCGACGGCACGAACTGCTTTGTTTACAATTACGGCAACGGTGCCTGGTACGGGTATACCGGAATGGGGTTTGACAGCTATACCTCCTACGGAAACGATTTTTTGTATTCCGTCAAGGGCGCAATCTACATCATGAGTGCCGACAGCTCCGCCGCGGGAACGGTGCCCGAATGCGTGTGGGAGGCAAAAAACATATCCCCCGGCAGCGAAGGGCGCTCGGACATAACCGGCTTTTTTACGGATGTGAGCATTTCGGGCGAGGTTAAGCTAAAGCTTACCTTTACCCCCGGCGACGGAAGCGGCGCAAAAAATGTCACATTCGCTTATCCCGCCGGTACAAACCGGAGCTTTCGGCTGGAATGCAGGCCGATGTTGAAGCGTGTCGGCCCGTTCGGGATCAGGATGAGCGTTTCGGGCGCGGGAGACTGCGATATCCACGGAATGGGTATCGTGATAAGAAACAGAGAAAGGAATTACAGAAATGGCATATCAAAGCGCAACTGAGGAGCTGCGCAAGGCTCTTGAAGGCTATTCCGAGCGCGAAGACCGCCTGACACGTCTTTATTCCGAGGCAACAAAGCGCCTGGACGAAAGCCGCAGGAAGGGGCTTGAATCGCTCGAAAGGGATCACGGCGAAGCCCGCCGGACTGCCGCCGCAGATGCCGCCCGCGAGGAGCGCAACACAATGAACCTTATGGCAAGCCGCGGGCTGGGCTTTTCGGGGGAGGCGGCACAGGCAAGGCTGAACGAAAGCGCGCTTCTGAACACGCGCCTCGGCGACCTTTCGGGCAGGCTGTCAGACAGCAAGGATAAGCTCGAATCGGAGCACGGCGAGCGCAGCTTCGAGCTTCAAAAGAATTATATCAACAGCATGGACGATATCGGCGAAAAGCGCAATTCGCTGCAAAAGAGCATTGCGGAGCTGGAGATAAAGCGTGCCGAAAGCGAAGCAAAGGCAAATGCCGCTTATATCGCCGCCGCAAACAAAGGCTCCGGCGGAAAAGCAGGTACTTCCGGCGGCAGAAGTGCCGAAAGCGGCAAGGATGAGGAAGGCGGCTATACGCCCTCCGTAAGCCCCTCCGCGCTGGCAAAGCAGATAGTTTCCAGCGTTACCGACGGCAAGGAGCACATAGACGGCGCGGAAGCGCATTACAGAGTGAGCAAATATCTTTTGGAGCTGCAGAACAAATACCGGCTTTCGGACAAATACATAAAGGAGCTGGGATTTTTGCTTAACGGCTACGGTTACGGCGAAACGAGCACTGCCGACAAGCGCAGGGAGGTAATCATACACGATGCTCCCGCATATTATCAAAGTGAGCTGGAACGCATTTACGACCGGCTTATGAGCGAGGGCGGATATGACGAATACTCCGCCGGCATCGGCGCAAAGGAGGCTGCACTGAAAAGCCAGCTGGCGCATATCTATTCACAGTGCGTGAGCGAGGCGGAATTCAGAGAATGCTGCGAGGCGCTTTCGATAAGCGGCGATGCAGTGAACGGCTTCCTGGAAACGGTGCGCAACAGCAACCCCGTCGGCGGGAAAAAGGAAACGTATAGCTCCTCCGGCCCGCGCCGCCCCGATTACACCGACACAAGACTATTGTAAAGGCGGTGAAGGCAATAGACATCAACGGATATATCGACAACGAGCTTTATATTCTGATACCGGTGCTTTATATTCTCGGCATCATTATCAAGAAAAGCCGCATTAACGATTCCGCCATCCCTTTTATACTGGGTGCGGCGGGGGTTGTGCTTGCGGTGATATACAAGCTTGCAATCCACACGCCGCAAAGCGCCGGCGAGGCGCTTTCCGCGGTATTTGCCGGGTTCACGCAGGGGATGCTCTGCGCGGCGGCAAGCGTTTATGTGAATAATATCAAAAAGCAGGCGACGATAAAAAAGGAGGATTCGGAAGACACAGACAATGAAAAGGATGCTTGACCTTATCATAAGGGCTTTCGCCGATTATAAAAAGTGCGTTTATGATATTGTCTACGGGCAATGGTAACGCTTGAAGCCGTATCGGAGATAATACCGCTTATAGTTTCCTCTGCCGGGATATCCGGAACGGTATTTGCGGCGATATTCGGGTTTCTGTTGAAGCGTGCGAAAAGCGATGCCGAAAAAAAGCAGCACGAACGGCTTCAATTGGAGGTAATGCGTCTGGAAGGCGAGGAAAAGCTTTCGGCGCTGCTGTTTGCGCTGATACGGCATTCGCGCTTCGGCGGAAACGAAGGCGAGCTCGCCGCGGCGGAGGAGGCATACCGCGAATATCTCGAAAGCAACAGACGGCTCAAAAACGAAATAATCGGCTCTTACACCGCTAAATAGCGGCGTGCGCCGTGCGTGGGCAGGCAAAACTCCGCACGGCGTTTTTTTGCGGTTGATTTCGGCGCGGCTTTGTGGTATAATCCGATTGAACGGAGGGATACCGATGAACAGCAACGCACCCGGCACGAAAAAGCCGGCAGGCAGGGCGCTGCTGCCGCTGATCTGCATCGCGGCGGCGCTTGTTTTTGCAGCAGGCGGATTTATCGTTTACCGGATCGCACACCGCAACGGCGCCGGCAGCGCAACCGAAGCGGCGGAGGAATACACCCGCGCCGCCATGCTTTACGACAGCGAGGGTATCGCGAAATTTTCGTCCGAATACAATTCGATAATCATGTACCCCTCGGGCGGAGGGGATCCCGAAAAGCTTGCCGATTACCTTGCAAAGCTTTATTCGAACGCAGCCACGTCCTCGATATATTCAGACGGGAGCTTTTCGCTGGAATCGGCTGCGTGCAGCTATTACAGGGACGGCGATGCCGAATTTGCCGATATAACCGCCAAATACGCGCAAAAGGCGGATGCCGGCGGCATAACCGATGCGGCAAGGGTCCGGCTGCGGATCACCGCGGGCGGAAAAAGCGACGAACGTAATATAACAGTTGTAAAATACGGCGGGAGGTGGTATTATGCGTTTTCGGGCTGAAAAGCTGCTTATAACTGCGGCTGTTGCGGGGCTGCTGCTGTGCGCCTGCGCGAGTGCGGGCACGGGCACCGACTCCCCTGCCCCGGCTTCGGAAGCAAGGACCGAAAAGGAAGAAATGCTGGAAAAAGAAGGATATTACATGAAACAGACCGAAACCAAAAACGGAAAGCTTATCGACCTTTCCTTTGCCGAAAAGGAATATCACGAAAACGGCCAGCCGTTCAGGAACGTTTTTGACAACAGCGACCGCACGATCGAGTTCGGCGGGATCTACCGCGCAAATATCGAATATACAAAACGCGCGGGCGGCACTTATGTTTACAGCAACAACCCCGAAATGCTTGCGAGCGAGGATATCGGCAAGGCGATCCTGCGCACGAAGGCGCTCACGGGGGATTGCATATTTACCTACGAGCATTCCAACCGCACGGGCGCGCCCTGCTATTTCGGTTACAGGCTGCGCAACGAGGGCGATACCGATGTCACCGTCACCGTGACGAACCTCGGCTTCCAGATCGACGGCGAATGGCTCGGGCAGCGCTCCTGGAGCGATTATTTCAATTACCGCTTCGAGCTGCCGGAGGATTACTTTCTTGCCGGCGGCGGCGTAAACCCGATATACATCGGGTGCGACTATGTCGATTATACGCCCGTAAAGCGCGCCCCCGTATCCTTTACCATCCCCGCGGGCGAGTTTATATACGTTCTGGGTGGAACGAGCGCGGATGCCTACGGCAATGCAAGCGTTTTCGGCACGGCGGACAAACCGATACAGCCCGGAAAATGCTCCAACGCCGTGGTGAAGTTCAATGTTTCCGGCGGCAGTGTAACGGGCACCTTTTACTGCTATACCGACCCGAAGCAGATCGAGGGCGAAAAAGCGGAACAGGGCTTTATCACCAAGCGTTACAGCGAGCAGGCGGGCAAGGTGGTGGATTACAGCAAGCAATACAAGGGTTACGACCCGACCGCCGGTCTGATCGAATCCGACATTACCTTTGTCGTGGACGACAGCACCCCCGCCGGCAGGCTCCCCGTAAAATACACGAAATACGCCGACCCGGCATACGCCTCCAAAAACGAACCGTACAACGAATACAGGTTATTCCCGCGCAATATATCCGACGATTGCTGGCTCACATCGCTCAACCCCAACAACTGCGACAAGGCTATCGGCACGGACATGATGGTATTCAACTGTGTGGACACCGACGGCAACCCCGTACTGATCGACACCGAGCACGCCGATTCGAGCGGCTCCCCCGCGAATATCGGCAACTGGATGGTACAGTATACCGACAACTTCACGCTTGTGAATATCGGCGAAAAGGAACGCACATTTACCTTCTTCAAGCGCGGGAACGGTATGCTGTTTACAATGGCGCGCGACGAGCAGGGCGATATTCTGTGCGCGCGGGCGCTTACCGGGCCGTACAGCTTCGGAAGCGAAGCGGAAATATTCCCGGGTGTGGACAGATCGCTCCTCGTAAAGAAGAACGGCAGGCTTTGGTTCCGCGTTGCGGACGGCAGGCCGTACTGCGATGTTATCGACGAGCGCAGCGAGGTGATAAAGATCACCATTGCGCCGAATTCCGTTCGCCGCATGAGTATAGACGCCGTCATACTCGGCAACTCCAACGGCGGCATAAACCACTGGGTGGTTTGCGATTGAACAATTGAATAAAGAGCAATGGCCGCGCCGGACACATCCTCCGGCGCGGTTTTTTATATATTGACAAATACGCAGGGCAAAAAGCCGAAAGCAGCCGCGACAGGACCGAAAGCTCCCGCCCGGGGGAACACAGGAAATATCCGTTTCCGCAAAGAGGAAAATGATATTTATATCAATGACTACTATGACGATGCGAAAGGCGAAAGTCACGAGAATGTGATTGAAGCAAACGGAACCGTCAATAATACTTAAAGGCGAAATGAAGCCCGGCCGAAAAAGCCGGGCTTTCGTGTTTTAATCGGTTTTACGGCAGGGCACGGCGAGCGGCGTTACAAACGATTTATTCGCAGCGATCCGAACGCTTTTTCGCCGCGGCGATGCACACGGCGGCGGTAAGGCTTGCCATAAGCAGCACCGCCCACACTGCATCGGAGCCGGTATCGCCGGTTTGCGGGGGCGTAGATGTATTACCGGAAGCATCTGACCCGCCCTCAGTGCCGGAGGATTCACCCGAAGGGTAGGAGGATTCACCCGAAGGGTCGGAGGATTCACCCTCCACCTCGAACACCGCGACAAGCTCACGGGTTCCGGTAACGGTGAAGGTATAAACCATATCCTCGCTTACGGATTGACCGTTTTCCTCCCAATACAGAAAGCGGTAGCCGGGAACGGTTTCCGCCTTTACGGAGACGGAAGTACCGGCTTCAAATCTGCCGCCGCCGGAAACGGCGCCGCTGCCCTCCGGCGTAACGGAAAGAATGATGTCAAACTCCTCCGCCGGTGCACGGAGTGTGAAGCTCTGAGCTTCCTCGCCGTTTGCATCGACTATAGTGAGCACATAATCCTGATTCTTGATAAATCTGCCGCCCTCCGGCAAAACGACATAATCCTTTATCGCTTCGATATCATCAAGCTCGAAATGGCCGTAATTATGCAGAGGTGCCGCGGAGGTGATAACCGACTTTTTGTCCATGGCGATCTTTTCCGCCCAGAATTGCAGGAAGCCTTCGGTTTCGACAACCGAAAGACTGCTGCCCGCGAGCGATATGCCGCCATCCGTCATCCAGGACATATGCCCGAATTCGGCTACGGAATCGGTGAGCGTGAATATGTGTGCGGAACCGACATTGCCGTTGCTGACACCGCCGTAAAGCTTTATCCCGCGCACATCAAAGCTGCCCGCAAGGTCGAATTCGGCGGTGAGCTCCGCTCCCTCCCCGCTTCCCTCCACGGAAAGCGCTTGATTGGCTCCGCTGTCGTTCCGCGTGACGGATACCGCAGAGCATTTGCCGCTTACGATGAACTTGACATCCCTTTTCGGGATAATAATGCTGCCCGTGACGGAAATCGAATCAAGCGTGAGCGTGGAGGATTCCGCATCCCAGGAATAGCCGTCGGATTCGACTGTCTTGCCGGCATGGTCGCCGGAAACAAGGTTTAGATCGCCGCTTATCGAACGGCTTCCGCCCGCAAGCGCCGCAAACGGCAGGAAAGCCGCAGCAACAAACAGCACCGCCGCAAAAAATACGGCAAGACTTTTGAAAGGCTTTTTCATAAACATTAGCTCCTTTATTGAGTTACCGCCGTGATTATACCATTTCCCCGCCCCACAAATCAAGAGCTTGCGCAAAAAGATATGTGAAAACGATTTTTTGCTTGAAACACCGGGGCAAACATGATATATTGTTATGTGAATATATCAGGCGGAGGAGCCGTATGAAGAAAACCTTTTCGTTCATTGCCCTGTTGTTTATTCTTATTCCGCTGTTTTGCACCCCCGGCACGGCAACGCCGGAGGTATTTACCTTTGACATAACCGATTACGATGCAAAAACCATCGGCGGCGGTGTTGTTATCTACCGCGCAGGAGATACCGCAAAAACCGTGAGTGCTTCCGACCACGAGCTCGGGAGCGCAATGCTGCTGACATTTGATCAAAGCGGCGGGCTTTACGAGGCCGGTTCATCCATATTGCCCACGACAAGCGATTATTACGGTGCGCAGACAAGCTTTACCGTGCCTGCCGGAGGGTTCACCGTTGCTTTTGACAGCAGATCCCCGGGCGGGCTCGGCACGCTTTACAACAAGGTCATGGACGGCATAATGATCTACAACGCCACCGTTTCCGTGACATACGACATGACGGCAAAGCTTGATGAAGCGGCGGGAAAGCTGAGTATAACCTGCGGCGATCCGGCACCCGATACCGAAGCGACAAAGCGGTATCTGTTTGTCGGCAACAGCACGACATACTTCAACGGCAATCCGATAAAGTTTGAAGCGCTCTGCCGTGCGGCAGGGCTGGATGTAAAAGCCGAATACTGCACCTTCGGGAGCGCATATCTTTCCGAATTTGCAAGCGAAACGCACGAACGCGGCAAAGCTTTCCGCCAAAAGCTTGCCGAAAAGAAATACGATTACATAGTCTTCCAGGATGCGGCAAAGGCTTCCTATGCCCAAAGCGACGAGGCGCTTTCCGTTCTGATCCCGCTTGCAAGGGAAAACGGCGCGACACCGCTGCTTTATATGCGCTATTCCACGACAGTGCAGGGAGCGGCGAAGTTTTATAATACCTACACACGTCTTGCGGAAAAATACGAGGCCGCCACCTGCAAAACCGCAGTCGCCTTTGCCTACTGCATGGAGGATCACCCGGAGATCAACCTTATTGCCGAGGACGGCGGGCATCATTCCAAGGAAGGCAGCTATCTTGCCGCCTGCACCTGGCTTTATTCCTTCGGCGGCATCGACCCGCGCGGCAATACCTACACCGCCGGGCTGGATACGGAGACCGTTTCCGCCCTGCAAAACGAAGCGTACCGCGCCGTTGCGGAGGAATACAACGGCGAGATCGCAAGCGTTTCTCAAAAGGTAATAGACGGTATCGCATATGAAAACGCCGCGCTTGGCAAGGCATACACCCCCACCGGCGAAGCATATGACGGTGCATGGACCGACACCGACGCGGACGGAAAGCCCATCGGCAAGCTGACGGACGGTTTTTCTGCAGCCGCCGGAGATGATACCGAGGTCGGCTGCTACACCGGGAAAGCACAAAGCATTACAATTGATCTCGGCGCAGTGTACGATATAAAGCTTATCGAAACGCGCATTTTCGGCAACCCCGGTTGGGGTATTCCGGACCCGGCGGATGCCGAAATAGATATTCTGATATCCACCGACGGAAAGGATTTTGTCCGGCTTGCAAAAGCGGAAAAGGGCAGCGAGAAAACGGAAGGCGAATGGCGTTCGCGTTTATTCACGCTTGAAGCGCAAAACGGCGAGAGGGCAAGATATATACGGCTTTTCTATTCGCTCGGGGGCAACTTCCTTTGGACGGACGAAATAGCCGTTTACGGCAAGCAAGCAGCACCCGCGCAGGAAGACACGCACGAAAGCGACACGCAAAGCACGGGTTCGGTTACGGGCAACGAAAAAAGCGGCAAGGACGGATTTCCCGCAGCCGCGGCTGCTTTGATAATATCAGCTGCCGCAATTGTCATATGCGCTTTGATATTCATTGCCGCAAAGCGCAGAAAAACGAAGAGGCAATAAAAAACCGTTATTCAATTTTTGGAGGATGATTTTATGAATACAGCGACCCCGGAAAACAACAAAAAGAAAAGCCGCAAGCGGATGATAACCGTTATCGCCTGCGTCGCCGCACTGGTTGCAATCATTACAGCCGCGGTATTTATCATTCTGAACAATACCGACAGCGACAAAACAACCTCGCGCCCGCGCAGGACACACAGCTCCGTATCGCCGGAGGAGAGCGGCACGGATGCCGACGATTCCTCCCGCGCCGACCAAGAGCACAGCGACAGCAGCGGCGCGCTCGAAACCGACATCATGGGATTTATCGGCAACGAGAGGTTCTCCGGCATTGTTCACGAATCCTCGGACGGTAAAAAAATAAAAATATCATACGACGCATTTTACAACACCGAAAACGGCATGATGTACTTCGCCTGCTTTTCGAATGAATTTGCCGGCGGCGCATCGACTGCACGTTTCGAATTTTACGAACAGCTGAGCGATCACCCTGCCGGCAACGGTATAATCCTTGTCCGCACAGATGTTGCAGTCGATGAAATGTTTATTGTTTTCGACAACAACGACATGATATTCCCGCACTTATTCACGAACATAACCGAGGGCGGCAACGAAGAAGCGGAAAAATGGGCAAACGACTATATCGCGCGGGCGACCGAGCCGATCACCGCCGAGGAATGCACAGGCATTTACAAAGGTATTGATTTCGATTACGACGCGGATACCGATACCGAACTTCTTATATTGGCAACCGCTGTATTTGATGAAAAGAGCAACGCCGTCACATACCGCAAGGAGCGCTATAAGCCCGCGAAGGAATCCGGCGACGATATCTGTGTGTTTTACTACGAACACAGCTATTGGGCTGCCGACCCTAATTACACGACCGAAACCGACGAAGGTGTTTATTTCGAAGAAGATGGCATGGTCTGCGCAAAGCTTCGGAAATCGGATGAGGAATTCTATCCTTACAATGATGAAAACGGCATCCGCTTTGACTTTAACAGCATGACCTTCGTGAAGGAATCGGTGTGGACGACCGCCTACTTGAAAAGCTCCGACGAAGGCGATATCACCTATGAGGAACTGCACATAGAGACACTTGCCTTTACAGATTTCGGTACAGTGACAAAGGACAGCGTTTATTATGTGAAATATGACCCGAAGATCGAGCATTTCGAAGATGTATTTACGCTTGTCGACGGTACCTGCTGGGCTGTCCCCGGCATAGGCTTCCCTTCCTCCTACGGCACTTATGCTTACAGCGGCGATGATCTGGATCTGCGCCTCCGCGGCGATGATGTCGGAAGTGTATTCATCAGCAACGAATTGAAAAAGGTGGAGGTGGATTCCGAAGGGAATGTCTTTATCGGCGGGAAAAGATATATCAACCGAAGCACAGCATCGTTGGAGGATATCTGCATCGAATTTGATATCCCCTACGAAAGGGATTGACAGGCAACAGCCGGAGAATGAAACATACAATGTGCAGGTCACACTTTACAGCTAAAGGCGAAGCAATGGAAATCACAACGGCAAAAAGAGAGGATCTGCGCGAGATTCCGGAACTGAAACGCACCGCATTTACAAAGGAAGCAGAAGAATACGACGATTTCAATATCGCTCCGATGACGCAGACCGAAGCCGAACCGGAAGCGGAACAGACAGCACCGGCGCACTTGTAAAAGACAAGAACTGTCCGCTTGCGGCGGATAAGGAGCTTCTGACCTTTGATGTGCAGGAGTTCCCGATATTGATGAAAAGATGTGATCAAAAAGATTAAAGCGAAAATATTACTGCCATATGGGCGTTGCTCCTTGCCGTAATGACCGTGATCGCCTGCGCACTCGCTGCGGTTACTGTGACAGGCATCAAGAGTGAAAGACAGCCCTTGATCGCTGAGAGGGAAAGCGATCAAGGGCTGTCTTTTTTGCTGTATCAACGGTGAGTAATAACGGAATATAGCTGTTCTGAATAGGATCCAGACTTGCAGTCACCGTAGGTGAAGTCCATCGGCTTGCCGCCTACGATGCAGGGCAGATCGGCAAGGAGACCAAGTCTGCCGCGATGAGTCAGGGGGAGTCGGTCAGAATAATTTTATAAATGAGCACATCCCCCTTAAAGAGCGCTGCCGGCTTTAGCCTTTTGGCTGACAAGCCAGGCGGTCATATCCCGCAAGGTCTCCTCGATCGGGCGCGGCCGATAGGCAAACCTTTCCGTTGCGGCATCATGGGTAAACCGTGCGTTTGAACCAAGAACGGCAATAGAATATGGGGTGAAGAAAAGCGGTTTTTTCTCTTTCAGACAACGGCGTTCAAAGTACGGAGCCGCAAGCCTTGCGAGCTTTAACGGCAAACATATGGGGCGGTATATCCGCTTGGCGGCCTTTCCGACGATCTGCAGCATTCTGCGGATAGTGATGTAATGCCCGGACAGAATGTAACCCTTGCCCGACTCGCCGTTTTCCGCGCAAGCCAAAATTCCTTTTGCCACATCCCGTACATCTACAAAATCATATCCGCCGCGTACGGCAAAGGGCAGCTTCCCGGTGAGAAAGGACTTTGCCATTGATGTAAAGCTTCCGCCGAGCATATCACCGGGACCGATGATACCGGAGGGAAAAACAATGCTGGCGTTAAGTCCCTGCCGTGCCGCGCTAAAGACCAATTCCGTTGCGGCTGCTTTGCTTTTGGCATAATCGCCGTCTACAAGTCCCGGAGAAAACTCGCAATCCTCTGTAATGACGCAATTCTTCGGTTTTTCCGGTAGGGCATGTACAGAACTGACATAGATCATTTTTCCTATGTGATGCTCCAGACATTGCCGGACGACCTTACAGGTGCCGCCTATATTGACCTGATAGAGCTTTGAGCCGGATCTGGAGGCGACTGAGATGATGCCGGCACAGTGAATTACGCAGGTGGTGTTATCGGCGTCTGCAAAGAACCGCTCAAGCGAGCCATCTTCGCATACATCGCCGGTGACTGTATGAACCTCTCCCGGGAGCAAAGCCGCATAGGGGTCATCGCGCAGCACCAATGCGTCTACCCGTACATTGCGGCGTACCAGCTCCTCAACGATTGCCCGACCGAGAAAACCGGTGGCGCCGGTAATCAAATATCTGTTATACATATAGAAAACCCCCTTGAGATAGCCGTACAGGTGTTGACTATCTTTCACAAGTGTAGTATACTAAATATAAAAAATAAAAGCAATCGGCAATCACAGCCTATCTGAAAGAAAAACAACATCTCCCTCGTAAGCGTTGCCGAACACTGCAAACTTTTTTCGGAGGAATTTTGAATGGAGAAAACAGATGCCAGAAAACGCTATACACAAATGGTGCTTAAGCAGTCTTTGCTAAAGCTGCTGAAAGAAAAACCGGTCAACAAAATTACCGTAAAAGAGGTGTGCGAGCTGGCACAGCTGAACCGGGCGACCTTCTACGCTCATTACAGTGATTGCTTTGCACTGCTGGGGAGTATTGAGAACGAGCTTATCGGAGCGTTTGAACAGTCCCTTCGTTACGTGAACTCATTTGATGTTACGGCTCTTATAGAAGCTATTTACGATATGATCGATCAGAATCGGGAGGCCTGCAGTGCTCTGATTCTCGGAAATACAAGCTCAACGGTTCTTAAGCGAATGATCGCGCTTGCAAAGAAAGACAGTATTGCTTACTGGCGAAAGGAGCTGCCTATGGCCAGGGATGCGGAGCTTGAAATGATGTATACCCATCTGTCCAACGGCTTGATGCATGTTGTTGTGGAGGGCTATGATCAGTATGGCAAAGAGGAAATCATTCACTTTGTCAGCCGGGTGGTGAAGAACAGCCTTTCGCTGTTCAAAAAGCCCGCAGATGCTTTTGCGTAACTCGAAGAATCAGAGAGAGTAAGAGCTATTATGAAAAAAACAGAAAACCGTTAAGATAAGTTTCAAGCGATATCCGCCGTGATATGGCCGATGAGGCGGTATTAAATCTGCCGGCGGACAGCAAGATTTCTGTGCGGCCCGAAAGCGGAAAGGAAAAATATACGCTCGGACGGCGTGCGGCGGATTCCATTGAAAAATTTGCCGGAAATCGGGCAATTAGCGGAGTTCTTATTATGTGGATGGTTGTCAATGTCGTGCCAGCAGCCGGGGCGTTTGATCCGTATCCGTTTGTTTTGCTGAATTTGGTTCTGTCTTCCGTGGCGGCTATTCAGACACCGCTTGCTATGATGATCCGAAACCGTCAGGAGGAGCTTTGCGATCCGGAAACAGCCAAACAGCTTAAGGCGAGAGCTATCCGCCCTCGCCTTTTTTGAGCATATGTGTTATTGACTCTATGCCGAAAGATGGATGCTTATCAGCCCTTGCTGTTTGCAATGGCCTGATCGATCAGCTTTTGCAGCATCTCTGCCTGCTTCTTGGCGGTTATCGCACCGACGATCGGCTCTCCTACGATGTTGCCGTTCTTGTCAACAACATATGTTGTGGGATATGAGTACAGTCCGGAGGTGAATTTCCCGGCTTCGCTTTTTGAGTCAAACCAAATGTTTTTATAGGAGACGCCCTTCTTTGACAGAATATCCTTTGCATCGCTTATCGCCGTTTCATCTCCGTCAAGAGTGAACGAGTTGATTCCGACTACCGCACCGCCCTTTTCGGCAAGCTGTTTGTTCAGCGCTTCCAAGTCGGCAAGCTCGCCCACACAGGGGCTGCAGGTGGTAAACCAGAAGTTTACTACGGTAACGGTGTTTTCCGCAAACAGAGTGCTGCTCTTCACTTCGTTTCCATCAAGATCTTTACCGTCAAATGCGGGAAATTTCATAGGATTGCCTTTTTCTGTCGGCTTGACGCTCTCTGCCGGAACGTTCATATCGCCGTCGGATGGCTTTTTTCCGCAGCCGGGGAACTTTTTTTCAAGAACCGTCAGCTTTTTTTCGATCTCGCGGATCTGTTCGGCGCCTTCTTTAAGCAGTTTCAGCTCGTCTGCCTTGAACTGATCCTTGGCACCGTCGATCGTCTTCATAAGGAAATCACCGTAGTTTCCTCCGTTCTCGATCATCGCCGTGCCTTTATTGGCAGAGAGAAACACTTTCTCCCAAAGGGCGCTGTTTTCGGAAAGAATGGCGTTTTCCCGCTCCATCAGTTTTTTATGAAGCTCGGCTGCTTCGTCCTTCGTGCCCGGTTCCGTTCCAATAAGATCTGCAATTTCAGACTTCTTGTTGTCTTTGCTCGTGCCGCATGCAGCAAGGCTGAATACCAGCAGGAATGCGGTTAATACGGCTAAAAATTTTGTTGTTTTCATTGTGTTTGCTCCTTTTCTGTATCGGATATTTGTTTTATTGTTTCCGTCTTTTCTGCGGGACAATCGGTTTCTTTTCCGTTGCCGAAGCCGTAGCGGAAGCTTACGGCTTTGGTGGGGCAGGCACGGACGCACATGCCGCAGCGGATGCATTCGGTGTGGTCGGGTGCTTTGGTTACATCCACATCCATCTTGCACGCCTTTGCACATTTTCCGCAGGAAACGCATTTGTGTTTATCAACTTTCATTCCGAAAAGTGATACCTTGTTAAGCAGCGCATAAAACGCGCCCAGCGGACACAGCCACTTGCAGAACGGGCGGTAGAAAAGCACACTCAAGACGATTACTGTAATCAGAAGGCCGAGCTTCCACGAAAAGAGCGCACCTAACGCGGCGCGTATGCCGGAATTTACGGCGGCGAGAGGTATCGCTCCCTCAAGTACTCCCTGCGGGCAAAGGTACTTGCAGAAAAACGGATCTCCCATACCGACATCGTTTGTGATAAGCATTGGCATCAAAACCACCATAAAAAGCAGAACAGCGTATTTTATGTAGGTCAGCGGTTTCAGCTTTTTGGTGGAGATCTTTTTGGTCGGGATCTTGTGCAGCAGCTCCTGAAACCATCCGAACGGACACAGAAAACCGCAGATGAAGCGGCCGAGCAGCACACCGAGCAAAATGAGAAATCCCGTGATGTAGTAGGAAAAGCTGAATTTCGAAGAACCTACTACCGCCTGAAACGAGCCGATCGGACAGGCGCCCGATGCCGCCGGGCAGGAATAGCAATTGAGCCCCGGTACACAGACAGCTTTTCCTTTCCCTTGATAAATTCCGCCCTTCAAGAAATTGGACAGATGAAGGTTGGTCAGCAGCGCTGCACCTGCTTGGAGCAATCCCCGAAAGCGTGAGAGAAACTGCGATACGCCGCCTTTTTTCTTCTTCGCATTTTTGTTATCCAATTCCCACACACTCCAAACACAGCCGGATCGCCTTGCTCAGCACGGTATCCGCCTCTCCGCGCCATGCTCCGTAACACAGCATCGCGGCTCCGCAGATAAGCAGAGCAACCTGAAATACGGCTTTTTTCGATCGAATCAATTCGGTCACCCCTTCCTTTTATGCTCTCATTGTATCACAGAGGATATAAAATCCCTGTTAAGAACGAAAACTTAACAAAAAACTTATCTCCGTGTGGTATAATATCCACAGAAAGTCTTGCTGCGCAAGCCTTTACGGCTGTCGCCTCCCCGTGCTGCGCACGAATGTGGTGACGACCTCGCAAAAATGCCCTTGCGAGCAAGCATTTTTACTTCGTGGCATAATAAAGTCGAATAACCGGAAAAACAACGTAAGGAGAATTCTATGCATATTTTAGTAGTTGAGGATGAACGCGCGTTATGCGAGACGATCGTCCGCAGTCTCAGGCGGCTCGCTTACAGCGTGGATTTTTGCCATGACGGAAACAAAGCGATCGAACTGCTCGGTGTGGAGCGATACGATCTTGCTTTACTGGATCTGAATCTGCCGGGGGCGGATGGGATGACGGTGCTCAGAACGCTGCGTCAAAACGACAGAGATACGAAGGTGTTGATTTTGTCGGCGCGCAGTGAGGTCGCTGACAAGGTGGAGGGGCTGGATGCCGGAGCCAATGATTATCTGGCAAAGCCTTTTCATTTAGAGGAGTTGGAAGCAAGGATACGCAATCTTACCCGTCGTCAGTTTACACAGAATGATGTGGTTCTTGCCTGCGGTGAGCTTTCCTTTGACACTAAGACCCGTATCGCAGTAGCCGGCGGACAGGAGCTGTCGCTTACCCGAAAAGAAATCGGAATACTTGAATACCTGCTGCTCAATCAGGGGCGCCCCGTCAGTCAGGAAGAACTGCTTGACCATGTGTGGGACAACAGTGTGGATAATTTCAGCAATTCGATTCGGGTACATATTTCCGCGCTGCGGAAGAAGCTGCGTGCCGCACTTGGTTTCGACCCTATCCGCAACCGAATCGGGGAAGGGTATGTTATGGAGGAACAGAAATTGTGAAAAAGCTGTCCTTGCAATGGCGGATCACCATAATGACGGTACTTCTTATCGGAGCAACCTGTGTTTTTATGAATGTTCTGATCGGATATTCCGGCAGGCATTATATGGATTCCATATGCTCTTATATTTCGGGCAACGGGGAAACGGACGGTGGAGAACCGGAGTATTTTGATCCTGAGCAAAAGAAGCTCGACGAGGAATTGACCATTGTTGTACACGGGGCGCAGGAATCATTTATTACCACCAACTGGTATATCACGGCGGTGGTAACGGTCTTCGGCGGTGTGCTTGCGTACTTTTTAAGCGGACACGCGCTGAAGCCCCTGCGCACCTTTACTTCTCAAGTGGAAAAGGTTCAGCTGAACAATCTGACGGACATGAAGATCAACGAAGATGTTCTGCCGGAGTTCAGGCAGCTCAGTCGGTCGTTCAATCAAATGCTTGAACGTCTTGATGAAGGCTTTACCGCGCAGCGGCAGTTTACGGGGAATGCCGCTCATGAGCTGCGCACGCCGCTTTCGCTGATGCAGGCACAGCTTGATCTGTTTTCTGCGGAGCATCCCGAGGTATTGCCGGAAACGGCGGATTTTCTATGCCTGCTGCGTGAGCAGACCGAACGTGTGACGCAAATGACGAAAACGCTGCTTGAAATGAGTGAGCTCAAGACGGTGTCCTGCACCGACCGTATTGAATTGGCTCCTATGGTTGAGGAGATCTTTGCCGACCTTGCTCCGCTTGCGGACAGAAACGGAATAATCCTTGAAAGTAAAGGCGACGGAGATATGATCGGCAGTGACACGCTTATCTATCGTATGCTCTTTAATCTGACCGAAAATTCCATACGCTACAATCGCCCGAACGGAACGGTGCGTATTATGATTACCGATGAAAAAAATCGGTTAGTCTTGCGGGTTGCAGATACCGGCTGCGGCATACCGGAGAAATACAGAGAAAGCATTTTTCAGCCCTTTTTCAGGGTGGATAAATCCAGGAGCAGAGAAAACGGCGGCGTGGGATTGGGACTTTCACTGGTGTGGGAGATTGTTGCATTGCACGGCGGTGAGATTCGGGTTGAGGAAAGCTCGGAAAAGGGGACGACTATAGCGGTGAAGTTCCCAACAGACACGAAAATATAATAGCGGAAGTTATTGATGAAAATACTGACCGTTATCGACATACACGACTTTCGATTCTTACAGTTTTGTGACAATTTTCAAGCGTTTTTGCGGTGAACGGGCTGCTTCGTTTTGCTATACTTATGTTGCGGGAAGGAAAACCGCAAATAATATCAAAGGAGCACTTACTATGAAAAGCAAAAAAACCGTATTTACAGCAGTTCTCACTCTCGTACTTGCGCTGAGCGTTGTTACTGTTTCCGCGGCTGCTGCTTCGGCAAATGTGAAGAAATCGGGAGAACCGGCAAACGGCTCATGCATTGCAGCGGCAGAGGCCTCCGGCGAATGTGTCGGACAGCCGCTTGAAGGCTTTGTTGAAAATTCGGGCTTTCTGAGCGAACAGGAGAAATCGGCTCTGCTTGCAGACCTTGCCGAGATCGAAAAGTATGAGAATCGTATCAACGAACTCTACTCCCGCATGACCGACGAAAACGCAGAGCGGCTCTACACAGAAATCGACACGCTTGATGAAAAACTCACGGCGATTCTCGAAAGAAACGCAGAGCTTTGGGAGCGCGTCAACGATGAGTATGATGAAAAGATCGCGGCAAACGAGCCGGACATGACCTTTGAATTGAATGAAGCGGATTTTGATGACACCTGCCCGGCTGAGGAATCCTACGAGGAATCCATCAAGGGTATGAGCTCACTGAGCGAACAGGAGAAATCGGCTCTGCTTGCAGACCTTGCCGAAATCGAAACGCTGGAAGCGCAGATTGACGAGCTTTACTATCGCATGACGGATGAGAACGCCGATCAGCTTTACGGTGAAATCGACGCTCTCTGCGAAAAGCTCGACTCGGTTCTTGACCGTAATGCGGAGCTTTGGGACCGCGTCGACGCCGAGTATGATGAAAAGATTGCGGCAAACGAGCCGGACACGACCTTTGAACCGAACGAAAACGACCTTGCGGTCTGCGGAAAAATCAAATAAACCACAAGCACAGAGCCGTGTCCCTGCGGCACGGCTCTGTATCGGTTTTTGGGGGGCATCATGAAACAGCTAATCTATATTGCAGAGGATGAAAAAAACATAAGAGAAACTCTTCGGAGCTTTCTTGAAAATGACGGATATGAGGTGTGCGCGTTTGAAACAGGCGACGCACTTTTAAGCGCGTTTTCTAAAAGACGCTCCGATCTTGTTATTTTGGATATTATGATGCCCGGAACCGACGGACTTACCTGCTGCCGCCTCATCCGTGAAAAGGATAGCGTTCCCATCATTCTTCTGACGGCAAAGGATACCGAATATGACTATGTCAACGGCATTCTGCAAGGCGGAGACGACTATCTGACCAAGCCGTTCCGCCCGACGGTTCTCCTGATGCGTGTTAAATCTCTGCTTCGCCGCGTGGAGATGGAAAGAGGCGGAGATCCGACGGACAGGGATATTGCCGTTGGAGATCTGCGCTTTTCGGGTGATGAGAAG
>ERZ1034952.82-NODE-82-length-82406-cov-5.346492_pt1 | contig 82406 bp, 75 predicted proteins | sample MGYA00520625_ERZ1034952 | MGnify/ENA primary metagenome ERZ1034952 (study PRJEB33766, sample SAMN09781773) | gut metagenome | biome: gut microbiome | host: Homo sapiens | place: Madagascar | study: EMG produced TPA metagenomics assembly of the PRJNA485056 data set...
AGTACTGCGGTGTAGTCCGTGGGAGGATAGGGCGTTCTGCTCATGCAGGGCATTTCTTTATTTCCTATCGTTCCTGTTCAGCAGGCATTTCTCTTCTTCAAATCGCACTTTTGGAGCAAATTTGGAACAAATCGTCCCTCTATGGGTACCACTGCTACGTGCTTTTCCTCTGCGTCAAGAATGAGCTGATCATGATGGGGGTGTTACTTTGGATCGCTTAGAACAATTCGAGTCAATGCTCACAGAGATCGAGAATGATCTCGAGTTCAAGACTGCCGAGGTCGAGAGATTAAAAGCCCAAGGTAAAGAGAAATCTGCAACTTTCAAACAGCATTTAGCAGATAAGCTGCTCTATCAACGCATGCTATCAATCTATGAGCGGCATGGCCTTCGCTAAGGCTTGCCTTAGTTGCGAAACAATTCTTCAAGCAGCGCTATAGGACATTTTGATGACCAGTGGACGAAAATACTATGTCGGTCTTTCAGTGACTTTTCTTGGAGCTTGTTTATGGGGTTTATCAGGCGTTTGCATTCAATATCTTCATGAGGCTTATCATCTTGACTCTCTAACTATTACCTGTGTGCGCTCTATTACCGCTTCAGTCCTTTTCTTGCTGATCTTGTTCGTGCGTTATTCTGCTGATTTGGGAAGATTGATGAGCCATAGACGAGATACGTTTGTGGTTGTTCTATTTGGTGGTGCGCTTTTTGCGAGCCAAGCAACTTATGCTGTATCAACAGGACTTACGAATGCGGGCACTGCGACCGTGCTTCAGATGCTGGGTAGTATTTTCGTGCTCATCATTGCATGCGTACGATTCAAGCGGCATCCAAAAGCGATCGAGGTTGTGGCGATCCTCTTGGCGCTCACGGCAACGTGGTTGATCGCAACAAAGGAGAATCCGCTTGTGCTGATGATCCCTCTTGCAGGACTTATCTGGGGCTTGGTGAATGCGCTTTCTGAAGCGGCTTATCTGGTTATTCCTGAGCAACAATATTCACGGTATGCGCGTATTGTGGTGATCGGATGCGGGATTGCAGTGAGTGCAGTGATCGCGCTTGTGTTCTATTTCTGCGCAGGTTGTTTAGGTGCGGCTTCTGAAGCTCAAACTAGTCTTTCGAATATTGATGCTTTCGGGTGGTTCGTCCTTGTTGGCGGTGTTGGAGTATTGGGAACCTTTGCGGCATTCGGCATGTATCTTTGGGGGTCATCGCATATCGGTCCTGTTAAGGGTAGCTTGCTAGGGGTTGCTGAACCGGCAAGCGCGTGTATTCTTAGTGCCGGGTTGCTTGGCACTTCATTTACAGGAGCAGATTGGCTAGGACTTGTGCTCATGATCGTAATGTTGGTGATCATGAGCCGCACACAATAGATTAACCAGGCGGTCCTTAGGAGAGGGCAGGGTCGTTGGTTCTGACTACTATGCTCAAAAGAAGAGATCACTGAAGACTGTCTTATGGTCTGCCATTTAAACGTTCGAGACTTTTTTGCTGAACAACCTGCTTTTCAGTTCGATCTTTGGGCTAGTGATACTCTTATTGATGGGTATTTCATTCGCGTATGTTTGATCGCGGCTGAAAAGGAGGTGTCTGTGCATAAGAAGGCTTTGATAGCGGGGATTGGTGCGATCTTTTGCTGGTCGCTGATGGTAGGATTTCTACGTTTGACCACGGTCAACTATGGTCCTGAACTAGGAATAGCACTCATTTACACATTGGGAGCGGCGTTCCTGTTCCTTCTTGATAAGCCGACACCTCTCAAGAAGATACCTCGGCGCTATTTGCTGATCGGTGGGGTGCTCTTTGCCACCTACGAGCTTTTCATGGCATTCGCGGTGGGTCTTGCTCAGGACAGCTTTCAAGCGATTGAAGTCAGCATCCTGAATTACCTCTGGCCAACACTCACTGTATTGTTCTGGGCCGTCGCTCGCAAGTCAGGACGCGCTTCAGCTCTGTTTCGGGTTATTCCAGGGGCGGTTTTCGCTACAGCGGGCATTGTGCTTGCAGTGGGCGGATCAAGCCTTTTGGCTGGCGCGCCATTCTTCACCAGCAGCTTGTGGCCCTATCTTCTTGCGATCAGCGCATCGACCATTTGGGCCGTCTATTCGGTCGCAACGCCGCGATGGGCTTGCGGCAGTAATTCAACAGCCTATTTCTTCACACTCACCGCTGCCGCACTTTGGGTCTTGATTGCGTTAACAAAACCGACCGTGCCTGAAACTGCATTTGAGCTGACCTCGTGCATCCCGCTTGTGTGCGTGACTGCAGCCATTGCGGCTGGCTATGCACTGTGGAATCGTGCGATCAATGGTGGTGAGATGCGCGTCCTTTCGGTAGTCTCATATTTTGCGCCCATCTTTTCAAGCTTGGCGAGCGCAATCATCTTGGGTGTGATGCCTGATGCTCTGTTCTGGTTTGGAGTTGTTCTTGTGGCGATCGGCTCTCTTGTTGGATGGTGGATGACTCGTACGTTAAAGGAATAACGTACGCAAAGTACGATCAAGATGATGCAGGTTGAAGAAGGGGAGTGCGGGAGAGATGGCAAAGCTGATTGAAGTGCAGAAGCAAGATAGCGCGGGGCTGGCTACTGCATCGGATGATGTGTTGGATGATGTGAAGCCTGTGCCAGTGATGGATGTTGCTGAGGTAGTCGCGCTTGAGCAGCGTATCGCGCAAGAGGGGACATCGCTCTATACGCTCATGACGCGTGCGGGGAGGGCGGTTGCCGAGGCGGTTCGCCAGCACGCTCCTATCGGATCAAATGTTGTAGTGCTGGCGGGGTCGGGCAATAATGGCGGCGATGGCTGGGTAGCTGCCGAAGATCTTGCGGCGCGGGGCTACAACGTGGTTTTGATTACGAAAGCTCCTACAGCTGAGATAAAAGCTGAACCAGCGAAGACTGCTGCCTTGAAGGCGGAAGAGGCCGGATCGTTTCGTGTAGAAGTTGATCCCGGCCGAGGCGCGATCAAGGAGGAGCTCAAACGTGCAGATGTCGTAGTCGATGCGATCCTTGGAACGGGCTTTTCACACAGTGAGGTGCGCGAACCGTATGCGAGTTGGATCGCGCTTGCGAACGAGGTCTGTAGCTGCAAGCCAGAATGCAGCGGCAAGGGTACAGGTGAGGGCGCATGGTTGATCGCCGTTGATTGCCCGAGCGGGCTCAACGCTCAAACGGGCACTGCTGCGCAAGCGTGCATTCGCGCTGATGAAACGATCACTATGCTCGCGGTGAAGACGGGGCTTCTCGTACCCGAAGCTGCCCCTTACGTCGGCCGACTTCGGCTTGCTTTGTTAGAGAGCGAATGAACTCAAAAGCATCTCGTGTGGGACAGTAAGGCGCTAGGGTCGAGCAGCTAAGCAAAGATCATTCCTCTCTAGCGCACGCCAGCGAAAGAAGTAACTGCAACTTTCGCTGCGTGCAGGAGGGGCAGCAGTACCCGAGGCCGTCGATTTGTAGACCTTATTTATGGGCGGATTCGATCGCCTGTACGAGAAATGCAGTTGCCCCTTCGCCAGCTGCTGAATCGTAGTACGAGATGAAGCGCGGATCGCCTAGGTACCCCTGAACAAGACCGAGGTATTCTTGCTCTTCGTAACCCTTGCCCCAATGAACCGCGATCCACTTCTCATGCATACGCGCAAGTTCTTGAGCTGCCTCACTTTGCGGGTCTTGCGTCTGCAGGGCTATTCTCAGCTGGACCTTTATGGCATCCTCGAGCAGCTCTTTTGCCTCCCATTCATCTTTGGTGAGAGCCATCATACGCTCGTTCGATGCATCGATCGTTGCATCGCCATAGCGTTCGCGCGCTTCTTTGCCATACGTGTCTTCGAAGTTCTTAAGACCTTCTTCTTTCATTTTCTCGAATGCGTCTTTGACATCCATCTCTTCGATCCTCTCGATCGCAGCGATCGCCGCTTTTGTGCTCGTGATCGCCATCTCCAACGATGCACCCTGCGCCTGCAAGGTGCGAAGATGATCTTCAAGAACATCACGAATGTTATCTTCGCCATCTGAGATCAAATGCTTGATGGTTGCTAAAGGAAGTCCACAACGCTTCATGGAAAGAATCTGCGCAAGGCGCTTCACCTCAGAGGGGGCGTATATGCGATATCCGTTTTCTGCACGCGCGGGCACGATCAGTCCACAGCTTTCGTAATAGCGAAGCGTTCGTGTGCTCACGCCTGCTGCCTGAGCGAGCTCGGCAATTCCTACCCAGTTTTTCTGGTGTGCGTATGCGTTCGTGTTGTCCATGACTCACCTCCCAGATGCATCGTAGGGTTTGACGTAGCGTCAATGTCAAGGTTGCGCAAAGAGGGCAAGGCCCGTACGCAGCAAGCGCGCAGATGTCCGTAACTCTTGCGCAGCGTCATTTTGACTGATACTAAACAAATAAGCGTCTTCAACATGGACAGTCGTATTATAGGGCTGTCTTTATTTATTGAATCGAGGATGCATGTGATCAAAGCTACTAAGCTGCTCGATGGGGGGTTGTTAGTAGCTTGAACCGTTATATGTTGATCAGCGCGCATCTTTTCGTTGGAACAAGATGAGCATGGCCTATCGATGTCTTGGAGGGGTTCTTCATGAACGAGACGAGAACTGAAAAACAAAACGATCCATCTGGCGCGATAGGGAAGATTATCGAGAGCGATCCGGTGCTTGAGCAGATGATCCATCACAAGAGCATCCGTGCTTATACTGATGAACCCGTGGGCGAGGCTGACCTTCGTGCCATCATCGAAGCGATTCAGCATGGCCCTAACTGGTGCAACTTCCAACATGTTTCCATCGTTTCTCTTGATGACCCTATCAAGCGCCAGAAAGCTTACGAACTTTGCGGATTCCAAGAACACGTGCGTGAAGCGCCGGTATTCTGGATGTTCTGTGCAGATTTCTATCGTACTTGGATCGCGTGCGACTGCAGCGAAGAAGAGTTCGATCGGGTCACGCGCGTAACAGACAACATCATCGTGGGCACGACCGAGGTGGGTATTGCCTTGGGGTCCGCTACGATCGCTGCCGAATCGCTCGGTCTGGGAACCTGTTGCATCGGTTCGGCCAGAGAGCAGGGGTTAGAAATGGTGGAGCTTTTAGGGCTTCCTCGCTACGTGTTTCCTGTTTGCGGGTTTTGCATCGGGCATCCAGCAGCAGATCCTGATATGAAGCCGCGCTTGCCGCAGGAGGCCGTTTTCTTCGAGAACTCCTACGATGCGAACCTACGAGCGTTGATCCATGAATATGACGTGGACTACCATACGTACCTGGCAACGCGCAGTTCGAATTGTAAGGACGGATCGTGGACCCAGGAAGTGGCTGACTATTACACCATTCCCTATTTGCGCTATGGCAAGATTCCTAAGATGCTCTACGACCAAGGGTTTGCGAAAACTGAATAGCGCTCATTGTGGTGCTGGTATGTAGTATCGAGTGAGCTTCTTTGCGCCTTATTTATGATGAGTCTTCTTTCGGAGTTTTTGCATCCGTGGTAGCGCAGGGATTCATTTTGCTATTTGGCATACGTAGAGAGCGTTGTTCCTGCGTCAGGATTCTTTTCTAGTCTTCAAGCTCGCTCTCGAGTGCGCGACGGCGCTTGATGGCATCGTGGATGGTGAGCGTGATGGCTGCAAAGCCCACCAAGAAGCCCATGATGAAGAAGATGATGCCGATCGCAAGATCTCCCATCCAGGCTACGTTTTCGAGGCCGACGATCTGAACCTCTGCCACGATACGCATGCCGCAGGCAAGGACGCCAACTATTGCACCGCAGAAGAGCGCGAAGAGGGTAACGAAGTCCCATGGGACCTGATCGACCTCGGCGAAGCGTTTGTGGCTGGAGAAGTAACCCGCCCTTGTTTGCATCGTGAGCGAGACAACGCCAGCAACGAGAATGGTCAATACGAGCAGCAGGTGGACGGGAATGAGCTTCTCTCCAAGCGCGGTGAAGATGGGTTGATCGGTGGTGGAGGATACCTGGTCGAGCATGATCGCATAATAGAGGCTGAGCACCGACCCGATCAATAAGATGGTGCCACCCACCTTCATGCTCTTGTTCTCTTCAGCTTCAAGTCGTTCGTCTTTTGGTCCCATGATCTGGTTGTATCGTTTTATCAAGTTCATGGCCTTCTCCTACTCCCAGAATAGATCGTCAAGCGTTTTACCGAGCGTTTTGCAGATGGCAGTGCAGAGCTTGAGACTAGGGTTGTAGCGGCCTGCTTCGATGAGGCCGATGGTCTGCCGTGTTGCGCCAACTGCGTCTGCAAGTTGCTGCTGAGAGAGCCCCGCATCTATGCGCGCTTGTCTCATGCGCTCGTTCTTACCGTTTTCCAATAGAAATACCGCCTTTGAGATAATGCAATATATATCTTGCATGACTATTATATATTGCATTTTCCTCTTGTAAAGAAGACTGTAATCCCCAAATACGGAGATCTGTGGGTTGACTGAACGTGTTCACGAATATAACTATATAACTATAAGGTTATAAATAAGCGATGGGAGGGCTATGAGAAAAGACGGTCTCGTAGAGCGCGTTTGTCTCTATAACAAAGCGATCAGCGATATTAACCGGATGAAGATGGTCAAGATCGTCGGTTCGCATGAGCCCTACAGCATGAATGTGAGCGACATCGCCGAGATCTTAGGGATCAGCCAGCCGGCTTGTACGAAGCACCTGAAGATCATGGAGGCGGCAGGGCTGTTCAAGCGCGAGCGCGTGGGCAATTCGGTGTACTACATGCTTGATGAAGAGGTGGTCGAGCAATATCGCCAGGATATGTACCATGCGTTCGACCACGCAAGTACTCCCTGTCCGTATGAATTCAAGTGCGATACGTGTCCGGTGAAGGAGACCTGCATCTGAAACGATGCGATCGCTGCGTAGAGAAGCGATGACTGCATAGCGCAACAAGAAGCGCACCAAGAGGCGCTTTGTTAATGAAGGAAAAGCGAGCTGCTGCTCGTTGAAGGAATAAGGGGTGATCAGTATGGCGGCAAATGGGGATCTGCCAGAAATGGCTGAAGGACAGCCACGGTTTCTCGATCGATTCTCCAAAGGCATGAAGGTGGGCTTCGTGGTTTTGGGATATGTTCTGGGTATCATCGGCGTGTTGATCGATTGGGCAATCGGCCATAAGAAGAAGATGATGGAATGCAGCGCCGAAGCGATCTGGTATGGACTGATCGGTTGGGGTGCGAATGTTATCACGCGTTTCATCTTGATCGCTACGGGCGTTTACGCTCATTTCGGACTTACCGATCCCGTGCAAGGGCTCTTTGGTCCTGGGGTGACAGCCTGGAATATCCTTTGGTGCATCTGCGGTGCGTGTTTCATCTTCCTTTCGATGTTGTGGATCTATGGGTTGCGCACCAAGATGAGCGACCCTGAGCGCGCGTATGTGATGAAGGGCGATGACCACTTCGCACCTGGTACGAAGACGCTACGCTACGATGGCGGCATCACGGTCAATGCGCTGCCGGAAACGATCTGGCCCTATATGCAGCAGGCAGGACAATCGAAGGGCGGCTGGTATAGCTTCGAGCGTCTTGAGCGCCTCTTCACCTTCGACATCACCAACCATTACGATTGGCAGAAGTATCCGCAGTGGCAGAACCTTCACACGGGGGAATTCCAGTGGTTCCACCAGGCACCCTGGTCGATCGGTGAATGGGTGACCGATTGCTCGAACGGAGAGAACGGCTTGTACTATTGGGCGGCCCACTCAGATACGGCGACCGATCCAACGTGGAAGGACCGCGGGCCGAACCAAGAAGGTGCGCTTCGTCTATGGTTCAAGCGTTTCGCTTGGACCTGGAATTGGGAGGTCTATCAGATCAACGAGACGCAATCGCGCTTCATCTATCGTTGCGATTGCCATTTCGATCCGTTCTTGCGCACGCCTATTCATAAGTATTTCGTGGTTTTCATCCTTGGAACGGCTTCGCTGGTCATGGGACGGTGTTGTATGGAAACCATCACAAAGCTTTCGGAAGGGGATCGAAACTTCAGGAAGCGCTATTTCGAGTAGGAGCTAACGCGTGGGGAACGCAGAGCGCGCGTGAATCGTACAAGATAGCCAGTATGTTTGTTGAAGAAAGATGAAAGCTTGGCGAAGACTCTTAGGGGGAGGATTCGCACAGACAAGATCAAGGGGGAGATCATGAAATCGCATTACGAGACTATCGTGGTGGGGGCAGGAGCTGCAGGCATGAATTGCTGCCTGGAGCTTCAGAAGAACGACCGGGAATACCTGCTCATCAGCCCGAATATTGGTGGGCGCATCTGCAATGATGAAGAGCGTCATATGAACTATGGTGCGGTGTTCTATTTTGGGACGTATAAATATATGTTGCAGTCGGGGCTCTTGATAGAGGGCGCAGATGTACTGCCGGCGCTTTCTGCGGGACAGTGCCATCACGACGATGGCAGCGCCTACGAGCCAGTTTCGCTCACCACGCTCATGGATGCCCCTTCGCTTCTGCGTTATATGAAATGGATGCGTGAAGAATTCATCCCGCGCTACAACAAGTTCAAGGACGACTGCACGATCATGGAAGTGAGCGCGGCACTCGAGCGCGACCCGATGATCAAGCAGCTCTATACCGAATCGGCAGAAGACATGATCAAGCGCCTGGATTTCGGTCCGATCGCACATGATCTGGTGAGCATGTTCGCGCATGCGTGCACGGGCACCAAGATCAAGGACCTGACCGCGCTCGATTATCTCAATACTGTTCAGCCGCTCACGATGCAGATTCCGCCCCTGCGCTTGCTCTTCGACTTAAAGCGCTTCGATTTCGATGCTGAAGGAACGAAGGTGCGTTTGAGCCAAGGATCGGGCGAAGTGCTGATCGACGAGATCACCTCGGTCAAGAAGTGCGATAAGGGCTGGAAAGTTGAATGCGCGGCGGGCAAGTTCACGGCTGATAATCTGGTTATGGCAACGCCTGCCATCGATACGCAACGGTTGCTCGAGCTAGTCGAAGAGGTCGAGCCGCTCGATATCAGGCGGGCTTCGCAGCTGACCGGTTACTTGGTGGAAGGCGAGATCAAGCCTGAATATCGCAAGCACATGCTGCATCTGTTCGACGATACGATCCCGATCATCTATGTGGCGCACCGCTTCGACGGTGATTACGAGATCTTCACGGAGGTCGATTTCGAAGAGTCACGCAAGTTCGATGAGTACTTCGATTCGTGGCGCGTGATCGGCAAGAAGCATTGGCCCTATGCGCTCTACACGCAAGCTCATGAGGCGCTGCCCCAGAATCTTGCCCCGGGGCTGATCATGGCAGGAGACGTGAACGGGCTTGGCATGGAACCTGCGTGCATCAGCGGCATCTATGCGGCGAACAAGATCATGGGCAAGACGGTGGATTAGCCGTGATCGACGAAGCGCGGATCATCGAGATCAAGGAAGATATCCTTTCCGACAACAACACAGCAGCCGAGGTGCACCGATGTCAGTTGGCGCAGCAGGGCACGCTCTTCGTTGATGTGATGTCATCACCTGGGGCGGGGAAGACCACGCTGCTGCTCAGCTTGATCGAGCGGATGCGCGACGAGGCGAGCATCGGCATCATCGAAGCGGATATCGAATCGTTCGTGGATTCCGAGAAGATAAAGCAGGCAGGCATTCCGGCGGTACAGCTTGAGACGCGTGGCATTTGTCATGTGGAGATGGACATGGTCACGAAAGCGTTCGCCGCGTTCGGGCAGGCAGATTTCGATTACGTGTTCCTTGAGAACATCGGGAATCTGGTTTGTCCTGCGGAATTCGACACGGGTGCGCATAAGCGCATCATGTTGCTTTCGGTGCCAGAGGGCTTCGACAAGGTGTACAAGTACCCGCCCATGTTCGCGGTGGTGGATGCGCTCGTGGTAACGAAGACGGACTACTTGCCGCTCAATCCAGATTTCGACATGAAAGCACTTGCTGAGCGGGCGCGCGTTCTGAACCCGCGCCTTAAGATCTTCGAAGTTTGTGCGCGCACGGGCGAAGGTGTTGATGCGTTGGTGACGTGGCTTGAAGACGCGCATGCCGCACTTGGACAAGCGCATGATTCAGCAGGAGAGGCAAGCCATGCATGAGCTGGGAGTGACGAAGAGCATCGTTGAAGTGGTGGTTCGCCATGCCGAAAGGCAGTCGGCAAACCAGGTGCGATCGGTGAACCTCATCATCGGAGAGATGCGCAATCTCGAAGAGGAATGGGTGCAGCGCTACTTCGACCGCTGCGCTGAGGGAACTATCGCTGAAGGGGCGCACGTGTCGATAACGAAGGTTCCAATGACCTTCTATTGTTCGGCATGTGGGGCCACGTTCCAACTTCCCATGGGGAGCGATCAGCATATGTGCTGTTCAGAATGCGGCAGCGAAGACTATGACATGATAACGGGTGGCGAGTTGTTGATTCAGAGCATTGAAGTGGTGTAGGAGACATCGCGCAAGGTGAAACGCGGCGGTAGGTGAATATGCGACGCGGCAGCATTGCAGTGGTGTAGAGAAGAGGGGAATCATGGAAGGAAAAACAGAAAGCAAACCAGGGATTGATTACGAGAAGCTCAAGAGCTTGGGCGTGCCTGACGAGGTGATCGCTACGCTCGATCCGCGTGATGGGGGCAATATCACGCCACAGGGTGAGGTGCTCTTCTTGGATGAGGAGCGCTTGAAACGCAGAGAGCTGCCGAATAAACCCCTGCACAAGAATCATCCGCGGGGACTGGGCATCAAGGACTTCTTGATGACGAAGGTACTTGCAACCACACCTGCTACTTGGGAGCGCACGCTTAAAGTGTTCATGCTGATCGTTAAGGGTGCGAAGTTAACAGGCAGAGAAGACCTGGCATCCGAGATCTACAAGCGCATCACGCAGTTCTCGCCTGATGAGAAGATGTATAGCCACGGTAACGTGCTGCCGCTGAATGTGGATATGGCTGATGAAGGTAAGAGCACGGTGCTTCCGATCGACCTGATCATGGACTTGATCGATCGTGCTGAATATATCGCTCAGATGAATCGCTGCATCTGCCGTTCTGCGCATGATTGTCAAGACTACGACCAGGAGTTCGGTTGCTTGTTCTTCAACATGGCAGGCGTAACGGCGGTGAACAACGGCCTTGCGCGTCCGGTCTCGAAAGAAGAAGCGAAGCAGCATGTCTACGATGCGCGTGATAAGGGCTTCATCGGGCAGGCGCTCTATGTCGAGCTCGAGCAGATGGTATGGGGCTTCGAGAACGAGAAGATGGACGAATTCATGGAAGTCTGCTTCTGCTGTCCGTGCTGTTGCGTGGCGCTCGATGTCTGTAAGAATGCGAATCGCACCATCAAGAACCGCTTCGGCGGAGCGGCGTTCACGGCGGTGATCGATCACGATAAGTGTACGCAATGCGGCTCGTGCATTGAGAAATGCCCGCAAGCCACTATTTCACAGGGTGCTGATGGGAAGGTGACGATCGATCAGGAGCACTGCATCGGTTGCGGCTTCTGTAAGAGCGTGTGCGAATTCGATGCCATTACGCTCAAGCAAACCATGCCGCTGCGCGAGAGCATCCACGAGTACTTCGAGAAAGAAGGACGCATCGACATGGTGCTTGACACGTGCAGCATGCCCATTCCGCCTGAAGATTATCAGTGGACACCGGCAGATACGTTCCCTGCGAAGGTCAAGAGTGCGGTCAAGACTGGCGCAGACAACCTCGCGCGGGACTTTGGCTGCGTTGATGCGAAGGCGTTCGTGAAATACAACGGCAAGCGTACGCTCGGCGTTATCGGCGCGATAGCCGCAGGTGCTTTCCTGATCAAGAAGCTACGGAAACGCTAACCTTTGCTAGAAACCCAAGGGTTCAGTGATGAGCTTACGTTTGAGTCATGAGCACGAGAGCGCAAAAGAATAATTCACAAAAAGGAAGGAGCCCCGAGAGGCTCCTTCCTGAAGATCGCGTTTCCATGCGCGTTTTTCTTTGGTGCGATTGTATTTCGTATCGCCCTGCACCCCGTGCCCACATGCATAAGCATTGATGTAGGGCTTGTTCGCAAGCGTTGCCTCTTCGGCGGTTTGCTTCCACACCACGTTGTCTTTCGGTGCGTGCTGATGCTTGCGTTTGCTCTGCGCACGTTTGCTGCATTTCTTCGCCATAAAGCCTCACCTCCTTCATGTTTCGCCTGATTCATGCGTGAGAGGATTATCTGCCATTATTTTGAAGGTGGCAAGCTAGTGGCGGCAGGCAGCGCTTGGATCCATGGGTGCAACCTTGCCTTCGGCGAACAGCTGCGCCACTTTGCCCACGTTAGGTTCGGTGGTATCCGAATATACCTTCACTCCTGAATTAGTGAAGCGCGTGAAGGGCGGCATGCCCATACCAGCAGCTAGGATCCCATCAACATCAAGGCCGAAAACGAAATCGATCACACCACCGCAGCCTACGGCATCATGATCGACGTTCTTGATGGATTCAACGTTTTCGATGTCCATGTTGTCGGTATAGGTGACGATGGTGAAAAAGGGAGCGTGTCCAAAATGGCCGCTGCGCATACTATCGAGGCCAGTGTTGCTTTCGCTGGGGATCGCGATTCTCATAATGGCTCCTTTCGGTTGGGCGAAGTTATTATAGCAGCTGGGTTTCGTCGAGCTTTTTCACAACGAAGCTGTTGAGCTTCGCAAGAGGCTTGTGCAGTGCGAGGCCGAATATGAGCGAGACCGCCAAGAATCCGCCCAAGCACAGCATCGAGGTCCAATACTGCATGCCATAGATGCCGGCAATGCATCCTTGGAATGCTTCCATGGAATGAGCGAAGGGAAGCCACGGGTAGATCGCTTGGAAGAAGGGCGCCGACATCTGAATGGGGAAGATGCCGCCCGATCCGCCAAGCTGCATCACAAGCCCAATGATCGCGATAGCTTTACCCACGTTCCCAAAACAGGTCGTGAGCGTGTAGACGATATTCGAGAAGACGATCGCGCAGAATATGCATGCCAGCAGATAGAGCCAGAAGTGCTCGCACTGAACACCCACGAAGAAGACGTTTCCGATGCAGAGCACGACCCCTTGCAAAATGGCGATACAAGCGAAGATACCATAGCGTCCCAAATAGACCTGGTGGGGCTTCACGTCTTTAAGGCCTTCGAGCCTGCGCTTCGTGGGATTCACGCTCGTGAGCGCAACGAGAAAGATCGCACCGATCCAGAGGGAGAGCGAAGAGTAGAAGGCACTCATCGTGTCGCCGTTGCTCTTCATCTCGTAGACCGGGTGCTTTTCAAGAACGGTCGGGGCAGACAGGAACGCAGCGATGGCTTCAGGATTGTTGCCGATGATCTTGCGAATCTCATCAATATCGCTCGTGCTGATGGCCTCTTTAAGGTCATCTCGTGTTTTAGCGAGGTTGTTCTTGATCGTACCAAGCACGTTCGCGGTGTTATCGAGGGAGCTTTGAAGCGCTTCCATGTTGGATGAGAGGTTGCTCGCTGTGCCTGAAAGGTTGTTGGATATTTCGGTGAGCGAATCGCTCAGCTCGACGCTCGACGACTTGAGCGCGGAAAGGTCTGAGGTCAAGTTCGCTGTTTGCTGCTTGAGCGTTTCTTCGAGCGAAGAGTTCATTTCCGTGATGTCGTTCTTCGCGTTCGCGAGCTCTTCGTTGATCTTGGTGCGCGCATCTGCGGTTGTCGTGCTTATTGTGCTCACGTCGGTCTTTGCGCTATCAACAGCTTGTTGCAAGCGATCGAGTGTGGCAATGGCGGCATCGATCGTATCGAGCGCGGTGCCGGAAACGCCTGCGGCCTGCAGGTCGTTCTTCATCTGCTCATACAGTGTTTTGGTAGAAGCGAGGGACCCAGATATGCTACCCAGCAGCTGCTCGGTGGCGGCAGGGTCTTGGCTTGCGGAATCAAGCGCGGCATTGATCGCGGACGAAAGTGCATCGTAGCTGCTCGCGTTCGATGCGATCGCGCCATTCACTTCATCGGTGATGTTGCCCAGTGCTTCATCGGCCGATGAAAGCCCCTTGGAAGCTTCGGAAAGGAGCTCGTTGGTGGTGTTCGTGGCGTTTTTCGTGTTGTCAAGAAGCTTGCTGCTGCCCGCAAGGAGCGTTGCGCTGTCGCCGACCATGGAAGAGAGGCCCTTCACTTCGAGCTGTGCGGCATCAAGGTCTTCGACGGCATTGTCAAGTTCATGCAGGAGCAGTGAGGCATAGTTCATGATGTTGTCGCCGTTGAGGAAATCGGTAAGGCTGCTCGTCGTCGAGAGCGCGATATTTGCGACCGTTTTCGTGAAGGTCTGGTCGATCTCGTCCTGCAGCTCGGTGGCTCCTTCGGCGGTAACGCGCGGTGCGATGGCGTTCTCTTTTTCATTGGTGTAATAGGTGATCTCCGCTTTGGTTGCGTGATCGCTGAAAACGGTCATCAGGTTCTTCGTAAAGTCCTTAGGGATGACGATCGCCGCATAGTATTCGCCCGAATGAGCGCCATCGACCGCTTCCTGTTCGCTGACGAATATCCAGTCGAAGCTGTCGTTTTCGTGCAGCGCGCTTATGACCTGGTCGCCTGCGTTTATCTTGGTCGGGATAAGAGCCGAAGAATAGCCCTCGTCTTCATTGGCAACGGCCACCTTGATCGAGCCGGTGTTGGCATAAGGGTCCCAGAAGCCGAGCGTGGTAAGCCAAGCGTATATGGGTGGAACGAGGATGAGGCCGATCGCGACGATCGCGGCGATCACGCTCGTCTTGAGCGCGAGCACATCGTTCTTGAATATGGCGAGGATATTATGCATCGTTCGCTCCACCTCCACTTCGCAGGAGGGGTTCAGGCATTTCGTGGGTTTCAAGCTGCGCTATTTTCCCTGCATCGGAGGCTGGTTCGCTTTGCGCAAGCTTGAACTGGTATTGGATATCGGCATGAAGGAACAGGATGATGATCTGGTATCCAGCCACTATGAGCGTACCGAGGATGAACCAGGAGAGCAGAATGAGCTTTTCGTTGGGAGAGCCTTCGAAGAGGATGAGCGTAGCGAGCATGAGAACGGGCATCGCGAACAGAGCGATCCAACCGATCTTCATGAGCAACGGGTATTTCGCATCGAATCTCATAGCGCGGGCGATGATCTTCTCGCGGTATTGCTTCGTTTGCATGAGCGCAAGCAGTACGGGGCGCAAGCGGAACCATTGGGCACCTTTGGGCACGGATTCGGAAGCGAATAGTTCAGTTTGGGAGAGCTTCGCATCGAAGAGCGTGTTCACGTTGTAGCCGAAGTGAACGCCAATAAGTCCGATGAACAGACCAACAGGGATGAAGCAGCCGCCTAACACGAGCATATCGATAAGGTAGTGCGCTCCATACATGCCGCCAATAGCTTCGCGCATCGCATCGATCGAATAAGTGAAGGGTAACAGCGGATTGAGTACCTGATAGAACTCGGGCATCATCTCGACAGGGAACATGCCTGATGATCCGGGAATTTGCAAGACGAGCAACACAACTGCAAGCGCTTTTCCGATGTGGCGCATACTGTACGCGAGTGCGTAGAGCAAGTTCACGTAAACGAAACCGGCCAGCACGCCTGCTCCGATGAACGCGGCAGGATTTTCGCATTGGATCCCCAGCACCAGATCGCCTATGCAGATGATGAGGCTTTGAATGATGCCGATGGTCACGTAAAAGAGCCAGCGACCGAAATAGGCCTGCGTTGCCGAGAATCTTGGCAAGCCCGCTGGATCGACGCGGAGACGCACGATGGCCATGAGGATGAACCCACACACCCAAAGCGCCAGGTTGCTGAAGAAAGGTGCTATGCCCGAGCCGTAAGGGTTGACGGGGTAGAGCGTGACCGTATCAAGCTTTACTGGGGAAGACATGAACGAAGAAACATCATCGGGATTCATGCCAAGCAGCGTGGTGAGCTCTTTGAACGAGGCAGAATTCTGGAGCGAGCGAAGATCGGTGTAGGTCGATTCGAGATTGTTCTCTAGTGCTTCGAGCGAGAGGCCTACTTCCGCACAGATGGATTTCGACTGCTCGAGCATCGAGGCAAGCTGCGTTAGGAGCGTGCTCTCTTGATCGAAGAGCGTGCGAAGCGATTCGGTTGCGCCCCGCAAGGTTCCGATCGCTGATGCGAGACTGTCGAGGCTCGTGTCGATCTCGGGCAAGATGGTGATCTGGAAATCCTTCGCGCTCTTTTGAAGGTTGTCCGCACTTGTTTTTGCTACGTTGGCCACAGTGTCCGTGGCGTTCTTGACCGCCTGCGCATTGCTGTCGAGCTGGTTTGCGAGCTGCTCGAGCGAGGTGATGGTAGAAGAGAGGCTCGCGTTCTGCGCTTCGATGTCGCTGATGGCCTTCTGCACTTGGTCGGTGGAGGCAACGGGGGAGTTGCGCAGTGATTCGAGCAGTTGGTTGTTGTAGTTCACCAGATCGCGCGCCTCGGCAAGTGCGGTATCGACGTTGGCCTTTGCTGTCTGGATATCGCCTGCGATCTGGGCTGAAGCAAGATTGATATCTACGGCTGCTTGGGTGAGCGCGAGCGCGCTTTCGGTAACTTTCGTTGAGAGCGTTGCGCTGTAATCGTTGAGCGTTTTACGGATGTTCTCGAGCGAAGTGGACGCGGAATCGAGGCGCGTATCGAACGCGGGCAGCGAAGCGACGAGCTTCTTGAGCAGGTCGTTCGAAGAATCTACCGACTGAATGGAGCTATCGATCGTAGGCGTGAGATCGTTCACCATCGTGCGATTTTGGCTGATCGCATCCTTCGCTTCTTCAACGCTGTGGGATAAGAGCGACGTGGACTGTTCGCTCTTATCGTGAACTGCGCCGCCCGTTCGTTGCGCGATCTCAACGACCTTGTCGCTTACCTGGGAGACGAACGATTCATCGATGGTGGTCTCGATCTTGGAAGCAGCCGAATCGGTAACTTTCGTTCCCGAGCCAGAAAGCTTCTCGTTAACGTAGTATTCGATCTTAGGTTGGGTGAAATTTCCGCTGAAGACGCTGATGAAGTCTTCACTGAAGTTTTCGGGGAAGATGAGCGCTGCGTAGTATTCGCTCGAATAAACGCCGTCCATGGCTTCATCTTTTGAGACGAACTGCCAATCGAGCTCGTGATCGCTGTGTAGCTCATCGACCACTTCCTGCCCGATGTTTATCTTGCCAGTATAGTTCGAGTCGGCGCCCTTGTCTTCATTTACCACTGCCACTTTGATCGAGCCGGTGTTGGCATAAGGGTCCCACATCGTTTCGATGGTGTACCAGGCGTAGAGCGCGGGCAGGATGCAGACGCCCGCCAAGATGATGCAGGCGACTGGGTTGACGACGAGCCGCTTTAGGTCGCGCACGAATATCTGCAGGATGATCGAGAGATATTTTCGCGCGCGATCGAGCATGACGTCTTCTTAGAAAAGCCTAGTCTTCATTGCGAAGTTCGGTGTCTACGGTCTCTTTGATTTCGGAATCGGCAACATTCTGTTCGCGGCGTTCGCCCTTTTCGGCGAAGTGGATCTCGTCACGCAACGTGCGATCATAGCGATCGGCATCGTGGCTTCGATCCTCACGACGCTCTTGGTAGTATTCGCCGCGGCGATCCTTGATGTGCTTGGCTTTTTCTTCTTCATGAAGATGCTCTTCGCGTTCGTCTTGACGTTCGTTTGGTATTTCGAGAGTCATGATAGATTCCTTTTCTCCTGTGGTTCTTGTTTGAATTGCTGCAGAAGGAGCTGCAACACCTATTTAGCCTAGCGGTTTTTCTGTCGAGATCGCCGATCAGCGACCAGTTGTTAATGACTTGCAATAAGCCCACTAACGAAGTGATGAAAGGGCTCAGGGAGAGTTGAGGAATCCCGCTCGTTGGCGCATCTTTGTGGCCGTATGCGTTGCCTGTTAGCGCAGCGTGCGCAGGTAGTCTTTCATGCTGGCGGTAATACGACGACTCTCGATAGCTTTTTGGATCGCTTTGCGGCGCGTCCATTCATCGAGCAGGGCTTCATCACCCTGACGTTCGAAGTATGGAAGCGCAGCGGTCTCCTGTTTCGCGAGCGCTTCAGCGAAATACCAGGCACGCATCATATCCACATAGTAGATGTCATCTTCGGTGGCGGGGTGAGCTTCGCTGTTGGGCATGCGCGTAGCTGCCACCCATTCGCAAAACCGAAGCTCGAACAGTTCGTCCAGATAAAGCCGCATGAGAATACCGATGGCAAAGCGAATCGTGTAGCAATGATCAGAAGCGAGCCAGCGTTCCACTTGGTCGAGTGTTTCTTCAGGCCGCTTCGCGAACACTTTGGTAGGAAGCTGATCACAGGTTGCCCAGTTGTCCACGAAGGGAAGGAAGCGCTCGTAGAGCTTGAGCGCTTTATCGTAGTCGCGCTCTGCGCCGATCGTGAAGGCATGTACTTGGTTCTCGTCGAAGAGCCGATGGGGGAGCGCGCGCAGAAACGTGCTAGCGTCGTCGCGTTTAGCGAGCTCTTTGGCTATCTTGCGAAGCGCGGGCGTTCGAACACCCGCGATGGTCTTGGGATCCACATTCGGTACGAGTCGAGAATGGAAAGCGCGGTAATCTAGATCGACATTCGCTTCCAAGCTGCGGCAGACGAACTCGCCAGCGGTGTCTTCGCCGAAGCCAGGAAGCTCGTTTCGAAGGATCTCCTCCAAGGGCGCATCCTTAGCTTTAGCGAGCAACGCATCTTTTTGGGCGCGATCGAGCTTTTTGAAGTGGGCTTCTGCGCTCATGGCGCGTTCTTTCGAATAGAAGCGGGCTTGCGCGATCAATCGTACTGGCGCGTGCGATTTCGTGTACTTGGCACCAGTGCCAGCTTGATGCGCGGAAAGGCGTGCTTCGACATCGGTGGTGTATCCCGTGTAAAGGCTACCGTCCCCGCACTCCAAAACGTATATGTAGTGCTCGAAAGGTTTCATGGTGGGCTAGATACTAGTAAAACGCTGGTAAGGTGCGTCCTTGTTGCGTATCAGCAAAACGAAGACGCACCTTCATTTCTGTGTCGAAACACCTACCACGTGCGTGATGCGAGCGCACGGAACTGTGCAACGGTAGGAACATGGGCATTCAATCCGCCATCTACCGTAACGACCTGCCCTGTGAAGTATTCGCTTTCGTCGGACGCAAGGTATACGCACATGGCAGCAATATCATCAGGCGAGCCATAGCGGGTAACCTCGATGTTATCAAGGAAAATGTCCTTCAGCATGTCGGGTACCTTGTCTGCGTTTTCTTCAGTGATGATAAGACCCGGACGCACGCAATTGCATCGAATGCCGTCCTTGCCATATTGCAGTGCAGTGTATTTCGTGAGCATGTCAACGCCCGCCTTTGCGCAAGCATAAGCAGTTGAGCCTAAATCGCCGCTGCAAGCAGCCATGGACCCGATGTTAATGATGGAAGCCTTATCGTTACGCTTAAGGTAGGGCAAGGCGATCTTCGTGCAGTAAAAGGTGCTACGGATGTCGCTGGCGAAGACCGCGTCCCAGTCTTCGAGCGATATCTCATCCACGCGACCATCCTTAAGGGCCATGCCGGCTGCGTTGTTCACCACCACGTCGACCTTGCCCCAGGTTGCCTCCGTGTCGGCAAGAAGCGCATCGACGGTTTCAGGCTTGGTTACGTCGAGGAAGTGATACATTGCCTCGCCGCCTGCGGCTTTGATCTCGTCGACGATAGCTGCTCCACGCTCTTCACGGCGGCCGCATACGACAACACGCGCGCCTTCAGCAGCAAACATCTTTGCGATGCCCTTGCCGATGCCACTCGTGGATCCTGTGACGATGGCGACCTTGTCTTTCAAGCGATTCATATAGACTCCTTTGTCAAAATGGTGTTTCTCCATTGTATCGTTTTTGTATTTTGAATCTGATACAGAGCATAGAGACTACTGTATGAAAGCACTTTATAGCCTGACAGGGGCATTTAAGGGGAGGGATATGGCCTGTCTAACGTGCTTTTTTGACATAAAGCATTAAGCACGCAGTTTCTTGCGAAGGTATTCGAGCGCCATGATAGGATGACGAACCATCATCCTGGGCGCAGCATAGCGCATGATGGCCCTGATGCGAATTTGAGCATCGCCGCGCTGACAGTGTGTTTCACAGTCTTGGCAGTTGCCTTCGTGCCCGTATGGACACGAAGCCGCGCGGGAAAGCGTTTGCTCTATGGTCGTGCGGCACTCCTGGCACATTCCGCCTTCATCTTTTTGAGCATCGGAGTGATTGCCTTGGCAATAGATACTCCCCATGGCTTCAAGAACGCGTCTGTCTTTATCGATCTTATCCACGTGCATCAGTATAGATGAGCTAGGAGCTTGCGTGCTAGGAAGCTCTTGAGCGGACGTTCGTTAGCGGTGCTCTTTTCCCGATCGCTCCTAAGCTGCTTGCGATGCTTCGTTGTCTCGGATCTATAGCGTTCGAGCTGCTTATTCAAAAGCTTCGTTAGGCATCGAAGTGGGCGAACGAGCGTGCTGAAAGCTTGCAGGCAACAACATTGCAGACGATGAAGATCACAAGCCCTGCCGCAAGCGCGCAGAGTTGAGCACTTGGGTCATTGAAGCCAGCGACACCAAAGGGTGCGGCGTTCGCAAGGGGGAGATAGGGAAGTACCACTGTTGCTGTGATGCAGATCGCCGCGGGGATAGAAGCGATGATGAACGGCAATCCAACCTTCAGCGGATCGCGATAATACAGGGGGTAGAATACCAGGTTGAACACACCGAACGTGATGAAACCGAGCGCAACAAGATAGAGATTCGCCGCCGTTCCCACCGCTTCTGAAGGAGGCGCGATCCCGTTGATCCCCAGTGGGCCGCGTAGCGCGATGAAGACGACCATGATGGCGAGCATGATCGTCTCGATCCCTATCATGGTAAGGATACGTGCCCTTGCCATGCTGGCGCGAGACAGCGGGAGGGAGAACGAGTACTCGAGGTCGTGCATCTCGCGCGCGTTCATTCCGTTGAAGAAGGCGACCAAAACCCCGTAGATGAAGATGGCACCATACATCCACGATGGTATGAGCACGAGCGCTCCGAGCACCACGATGAAATAGGTCGAAGGATGCACGACAAGGCGGAGCTCTTTCAAAAGTGCGGCTTTCATAGCGTTGCCTTTCGTGCAGTGTGGGTCATGATATCGTCGAGCGTTGCAGGTTCGCCGATGCCTGATCGGGAAGGGACAAGAGCGCTCTTCCCGTTGGCGGTTTCGCGTATTCCGTAGATCGGTGCATCGACGCGTTTCGCGGCATCGAGCGGTGCAACGCGATAGTGGTCCTTGAATTCGGAAAGGCTCCCTTTGCCGATGATGTTCCCGTTGTCGATATAGAGGATGTTGGATGCGCATTTTTCGAGGTCGGAGGTTATGTGTGTGGAGAACAGCACGCCTACGTTCTCGTTTCTGGCCAGCTTGAGAAGGATATCTAGCACCTCTTCACGCGAAGCAGGATCGAGCCCGCTCGTTGGTTCATCGAGGATGAGTAGCCTTGCGTTGTGAGAGAGAGCGAGCGCGAGCGCGAACTTGACGCGCATACCTTGGGACAGGTCTATGATGCGCTTCTTCTGATCGAGGTTAAAGAGCCTGCAGTAGCGAGCGTAAGCATCGTCGCTCCAATTCGCATAGAAGTTGCTCGTGATGCTCGCGATGAGCGAAAGTCGCTTGGTGCGATAGAAGTCTGCGCTGTTGAGCTCAAACCCAACCTGCTCCTTGATGGTGTCTTCGTTTCCCAGGTACGGCTTTCCGAAGTATTCGATGGTTCCGCCATCGGGGTGCACCGCACCTTCAAGACATTTCAAGGTGGTCGATTTCCCCGCGCCGTTTCGTCCGATGAAGCCCGTTATGGTGCCTGCCTCGACCGAGAAGGAAACATCGCGCAGCTTGAAGGCAGGATAGGATTTCGCGAGATCCTCGACGCGCAAGAGCGTTTCTGGCTTGGATGAGCCACTGCTATGAATTGATGGTTGGGCCATCTGCTCTCCGTTCATTCACTATTCGTCCATAGCTCTCAAGCATGGATTCCGCATCTTCGACCTTCTGCAGTGCGATACCTTGTGCTTCGTCGCCCAAAACGAGCAGTTCGGATCCTGCGTGCAGCTCGAAGATATCGCGCGCTTTCTTCGGGACGACGATCTGTCCGCGTTCTCCCATGCGCACGATGCCGAAGATGTGCTTACCGCGGGGAGGAATGGGGTAGCCCGTCGCTGCTTCGTTATGCGCGATGAGATCATCGACAGAAACACCCAGGAGCTTTGCGAGCGCATAGGCGTTTTCGAGATCGGGAAGAGATTCCCCCGATTCCCACTTGGCAACGGTCTGCCTTGCAACGCTCAGTCGATTCGCAAGGTCTTCTTGGGTGAGCCCGAGCGCCTTTCGTGCCGCTTGGATATTCTGAGAAATCATACGATTCATACCTCCTGATATAGCGTATCGTCCACTCTCCTCTTTCACCACCAAGTATAGATGGCATTTGGAGGGCAATAATGTAATGAGTTCGTGACATTTCAAGATGCTGAAGCGTAGATGTGCTCTCGCTTTGCTTTGGAGGGCGGTGCTGCTCTTTGCCCCCTTAAAGCTTTTCGTCTTGACGGCTGTGTATAGGTGTGTATATACTGTTTATATTGCATATGCACACAGTCTCGCGGAAGGACGCTTTTGCGAGACGATGCGGCAGCTGCTGCAGGGTTGCCGGAAAAGAGGACAATTGGAGATCGTTATTTCGAATTCGGGTTCGGTCCCGATCTACGAGCAGATAGAGGCTCAGATCAAAGACGCGATCATGACTGGCGAGCTAACGGCAGGGGAGCATCTCCCCAGCATTCGCTCTCTTGCCAATGATCTGCGGGTAAGCGTGATCACTACCAAGCGTGCGTACTCCGATCTGGAGGAGCTGGGCTTCGTGGTCACGGTTCAGGGGAAGGGTACCTTCGTTGCCAGTGGCAATCAGGATCTGCTGCGTGAGGAGCGCATTCGACAGGTTGAAGAGTCGCTCGAGCGCGCAATAGCAGATGCGCAACCCCTCGGGCTTACCGCGGATGATCTGCATGAAATGCTCGATCTGCTCTTGGAAGACTAGCTCGTCCGAGGAGATATACATGGACGCATTGATAAACGTAACTAACTTAGGGAAGCGCTACGATGGCTTCCATCTTGAAGATATCGGGCTTACCGTTGAAGCCGGCACCGTTGTGGGCTTGATCGGATCGAACGGGGCAGGAAAGACCACCACGATCAAGATGCTGCTCGGCATCTTACAACCCGATGAGGGTGAAGGCGACGTGCTCGGTTGCTCGATCGGGAAAGGCATGTTCCTAGAAGGGAGCGTCAAGGAGCGCATCGGCGTTGTTCTCGATACGTGCGCCTTCCCTGAAACCTTGAAGGTTCAAGATGTGGCAACGCTCGGTCGTTTCGCTTATTGCAATTGGGACGCGAAGCGCTTCGGTGCGCTGTGCGAGCGTTTCGAGCTTGCGCCCAAGAAGAACGTGAAAGAACTTTCGCGCGGTATGGGCATGAAGCTCATGTTGGCCTTCGCGCTTTCGCACGATCCTGAACTGCTCGTTTTGGATGAAGCAACTGCTGGTCTCGATCCGATGGCACGCGAAGAGGTGCTGGATATCCTGCGCGATTTCATGAAGACCGACGATCACGCGATCCTGCTTTCAACGCACATCACGAACGATCTCGAGAAGATCGCCGATGAGATCATCTGCATAGATGGTGGCAAACTCGTTTTCAGCCTACCCAAGGATGAGGTGTGCGACGTGGCAGGCGTTGCGCACTGCAGGCAGCGCGACCTTGAACTAATACGGGAGAGCGCCTGGGCAGAGGATGAACGCCTGCGGAAGCTCAAGAGCGGTATGGCCTACGATGTGCTCGTGCCTGATCGGTTCGCTTTCGCGAAGGCTTTCCCAGACATCGCGCTCGATAGCGCGAGCATTGACGATTACATGACGCTCACCTTGAAAGGAGAGCAACTATGAAAGCTATGATCTTCTCAGACCTCATCACTTCCAAGAATGCTTTTGTGCAACTGCTGCTCATATCCATTGTGATCTGCGGGTTCCTTGCATGGGGTACGGGTGAGGTGATCGTTGGCACGGCTGCAATGGCAACGATGGCGCCTTTGATGTATCTCTTCTCGATCTTCGCCTACGACGAGATGAACGGATGGGAGCGCTTCCGTATGACGTTGCCTTTGACCAAGCATCAGGTTGCCTACGGGCGCTACGTGAGCATGCTCATCGTTTCGGTGGTCTCGATGCTTGCAGCTTGGCTGATTTCGTTCGTATTCATTGCGATCATTCAGGCTTGGGGTGGTTTCGGCACAAGTGCGGAGTTCGCGGCCCCTGAGTCTCCCCTCGCTATCCTCGATTGCGGCATAGCTGGCTTTGTCTTCATCTTGCTGCTTGCAGCACTCACTCTGCCGCTTCTGATGCGTTTTGGCATGAACAAGGCAACACGCCTTTTGCCGCTTCTCGTGGTCGTGGTGGTCGTGCTTGCGAGCGTTGCGATCGGAAACGTTTCAGATGGGATCGACATGATGGCCGTGCGCACCTTCTTGAATGACCATACGGTTGCTATCGCGATAGGGGGCTGTGTGGTGTCAGTTGTCCTTTATGTTGTGAGCGCATTCATCGCCGCACGCCTCTATCAGGCTCGCGAACTGTAAAATAGATCGAAGCACGTGGCGCAAACGGAATGATCTCGTTTTTTGCGAGCGAACCTGCGCTGCTGTGCTTCGCTGTTGTTCTATGAAAGGGCTCATGATGGATTATCAGAAGATCACCTACACCGTTGAAGAGGGCGTTGCGGTCATCGCGATGACTTGCAAGGAGAATTTGAATGCGCTCGATATGCAGATGGGCGCCGAATTGCTCGATGCAATACGTAACGCGGAAACGAACGATGAGGTGAAGGTGCTCGTGATCAAAGGGCTCGAGCGTTCGTTCTCTGCAGGTGGCGATGTGGGGATGCTCCATGGTGTCTTCGAATCGGGCGAGCCGATGGATATGGCAGCCATGATGGAGAAGAACAGCATCATCACCGACAAGCTCAAGAAGATGGACAAGCTCGTCATCACCTCGGTTGCTGGGTCGGTCGCGGGAGCTGGCGTGAGCTTGGCACTTTCCGGCGATTTCATGATCTGCGCTGATAATGCGAAGTTCATCCTTGCATTCGTGAACCTCGGCCTCGTGCCCGATATGGGTCTTACCTATCTGCTCTCGAAGACCATTGGCCCTGCGCGCACGATGGACTTAGCGGTAACGGGTCGCCCGGTGGATGTAGCGGAATTCTACGACTGGGGTCTCGTGCAGCGCATGGTGCCTGCCGATATCTTGGACGAAGAGACGATGAAATTCGCACGCAAGCTGGTACGCGGTCCACTGGTCGCTTACAAGAACATCAAGAAGCAGATCTACACTGTTGAGTATGCGGAGTATCTTAAGTGGATCACGACCGTTGAAGTGCCCACGCAATGCGAATGCGCTGCAACGCAAGATTTCCGCGAGGGTGTCTACGCTTTCATCGAGAAGTGCCGCGCAGAATTCACGGGGAATTAGTGCAAGCAGAACGCATCGTTGAAGAGCATTTGTTTGAGGCTCGTGGCCTAGGAGGGCTGCGAGCCTTTTACTCGTTTGGGCCGCTACTCGAGCCTGCAGCCATCTCGGCGATGGCGTCGCTCGAGCGTTTGATCTTCGCCTCGATGCGTTCTTTTTCGTCGCCTGTTGCAGGCGTGGGCTGATAGTTATTTCGCGAGCTTACTGAAGAGATCGAACAGGGGATCACGTTCGTATTGTCGATCGTGACATCGTTGCCACGCACGGTAAAGGTTTGTTGAACGATCATGCAATCCTTATCACTGGGGTTCTTGTTGCCGCCGAAGCAGAAATTGCCCAAGCTGTAGACGATCGTATGCCCGTTGTAGTTCTCCATGCCTTGGATCACATGTGGGTGCGATCCGACCACGAGCGTTGCTCCAGCATCGATGGCGGCATGTCCGAGTTCCATCTGAACGCTGTCGGGCACGGTCTCGCGCTCGGTTCCCCAGTGGAAGAACACCACGATGATCTGCGCTCCCGCCTCTTTGGCAGCGTTGATGTTGTTCACCATCTCGTCTTTGATGCCAGCGCCTTCGGCAAGTTCGTACGTTCCGACGAGCGCGACCTTCACGCCTTTCACATCCAGATACGCGATGCGATCATAGCCGAAGGTAGGAATGCCCACGGCCTCGACCGCTTCGATGGTGTCGGTGTAGCTTTGATCGCCGTAGTCGCGCGAATGATTGTTCGCAAGCGATGCTGCATCGACGTTGCCCGCCTTGAGTATCTCGGCGTATTCGCGCGGCGCTTTGAACGCGAAGGTCTTATCGGCGCGCGTAGTGGAATCGGTGAGGGTGCCTTCCATGTTCACGATCGTGGCATCGTCGGCGGCGAAGATATCGGCCACGTTCGCGAAGAAGTAAGCGGGGTCGCCCACTTCGTTGTATTTTGCGTTGAAGCTCGTGGAGCGATCGAAGCCTTCGTCGGTGCCGAGCGTGCAATCACCCGCGAAGGAAAGCGTGATCGTTTGGCCTTCGGGGGCGGCTTTATCCGAAGCGGCAAGCGTTCCTTCGCTGTTCGATTCGGTAAAGGAGCAAGAGGTGCAGGAACTGAACGCGAATGCGACTGCGATAAGGGCGATGAGCGCGAAAGCGATCCAGATGGGGAGATGGCGTTTGGAGTTGCGCATCTGATATGGAGGATGAGCTGCGTGGGTGGTTGGTGGCATAGTACGGTGCTGCTCTTGATGCACCTTGTTGTTCATGCCCGTTTCGCGCGTACGAGGTGCACCCGAGCGAGCGGTTTCTCGCCTTGTGCCGTGTGTGGCCGTGCGCCTTGCAGGGCGATCGGTACGCTTCGTAGGCTTTCTATCTTGCTTTTTATTATGTTGATATGGCATATGCCACCTTTTTCTTAGTAAGCTAGAGAAATAGTAACAAAGACTGCGCCATGATGACCAGGGAAGAAAGGCGTTTGGGCATGATAATCAAGAAATCGCCGCGCGATATCGATGCTATGGCGAAAGCAGGGGAGCTCTCTGCGCGCGCGCTTCGCGTGGTTGGTGCTGCGGTGAAGCCGGGCGTGACCACGCTTGAGCTCGATCGTATCGCCGAAGAGACCATCCGTCAGGGCGGTGGCATTCCGGCGTTCAAAGGCTATGGTGGATTCCCAGGCTCTATCTGCGCGTCGATCAACGAGCAGATCGTTCACGGCATTCCTTCCGATGCCATTGTGCTGCAAGAGGGCGATATCATCTCGATCGACACGGGTGCTACCGTGGGCGGCTGGGTTGGCGATAACGCCTGGACCTTCCCCGTGGGAAAGATCTCGCCGAAGAAGCAGCGCTTGCTCGAGGTGACCGAGGAGAGCATGTGGGCAGGTATCGACGCCGCACGTGCGGGGAACCATCTGGGCGATATCGGGCACGCGGTTCAGACGATCGCTGAGGATGCGGGGTATGGTGTCGTGCGCGAATATGTGGGGCATGGGATCGGCCGCGTTATGCATGAAGAGCCGAATGTGCCGAATTACGGGCGCAAGCATACGGGCCCGTTGCTCGAGGTGGGTATGGTGCTGGCGATCGAGCCGATGATCAACATGGGCACGCGTAAGACCAAGCAGCTATCCGATGGTTGGGGCGTGATCACGCGCGACGGGAAGCCAAGTGCGCATTTCGAGAAGACGGTAGCTATCACGGAAGAAGGGCCGCGGCTGCTCACGATCGAGCCGGATTTCAAGCGCCCGGTCGAATAGCGTTCGTTTGAACGGTGACTACTCGTGTGTGTTGAGCGTTGCGCCCATGCCGAAGCGGTAGCTGCCAGCCGTGGCTACTCGTGCGCGCGAGGGTGCGCGGCGAGATATTCTTCCTTCAGATGCGACATTTGCACATGGGTATAGATCTGCGTTGTGGCGATGTCGGCATGTCCGAGCATGTCTTGGATCGAACGCAGATCGGCGCCTCCCTCGAGCAGGTGGGTTGCGAACGAATGGCGTAGCGTATGAGGGTGAAGGTTCTTCACGCCGATGCTCATACCAGCGCGCGCTACGATCGCATGAACGCTTTGCCGAGACAGGCGGCCTCCGCGGGCGTTCAGGAACACTGCCGCGGTGGCAGGGGCTTTGGCGCTTTCAAGTTCGGGGCGCACCTCGTTCACGTATTCGATCAGCCGTTCGAAGGCGAGGCCTGAAATGGGTACGATACGCTCCTTGCTGCCCTTGCCGAACACCCGCAAAAAGCCTTCTTCGGAAAGGATGTTCGCCCGGTCGAGGTTCACCAGCTCGCTCACGCGCAAGCCGCATCCGTAGAGCACTTCGAGGATGGTCGCATCGCGTTTGCCCGTTGCTGTTGAAGTGTCAACGTTGTTGAGCAGATCGTTCACCTGATCGATCGAAAGCACATCGGGAAGGCGGCCGGGCTTCTTGGGAAGAGGGATCGCTTGAGCTGGATCGGCATCCACGTACCCTTCGCGCAAGGCGAAACGATGCAATCCCTTTATCGCTGAAAGCCTTCGCTCGAGAGTCGAGATGGCAAACCCCTGATCAAGCTGGCTCTTTTGGAACGCAAGGATATCATCGCGCTCTATATGGGCAAGATCGGTCTTGCCGCGCTCTTCAAGGAACGCGCGGTAGGTTGCAAGATCCTTGGCGTAGGCATCGATCGTGAGCGGAGAAGAGCCGCGTTCGATGGCAAGATAGGCAAAGTATTCTTCGATGATCTGTTCCATGGCTTCATTGTAAACGCCTTGGGGCAACCTGTCTTATTTGGTAGTTTTTGTTGTCGTTTGGTTCGGGTTGTTCAGGTAGTTCCCGGGAAAATCTTCAGCTGGTGCTCCGCAAGCTTGTACGCATCGCCATGCAAGCACATCGAGCGCATCGATTATGGGAAGCGATCCATAGTAGTATCCAAGACCTATCAGCGATAGTTCGGTGCAGCCGAGAATGATGCTATCGGCACCCGATGCGATGATCTTCGCGCATGCCGTTCGAAGCATCTTGGCGGGCATGGTCTTCCCTGCTTTTAAATAGGCGTAGATCATATCCATTATGAGGACTTGCAGCTCTGCCGAGGGCAGGATGCAATCGATTCCTTCGTCTGCGCAGAGAGATTGGAAGATGTTGCTTTCGATCGTGCCAGTGGTAGCGAGGATGATCGGGCGCTGGCAGCCAAGAGATGCTACGAACTGGATCGTTTCTTTCGGCATATGAAGGAATTGGGCGTGCGGGGCTGCTGAAGCGATCTCGCTATAACCTGCATGGGCGGTATTGCACGACATGGCGAGCACTTCGCATCCGAGCATCTCGAGCAGCTGTGCTTTTTCTCGCAGGATGGGAACGAAGTCGCGCGCGTCGGTCGAACCGCTCAAATATGATGTGCGATCAGGCACTGAAGGATCGGAAAGAAGGATCGTATCGATGTGCTCCTGGTCGGTGTGCGCGGCGGTCATCTCGGTAACGCGCGTGAACAAGCGTGCGCCCGCAGCTGGCCCCATTCCTCCTATGATTCCCAGGCGTTTCATTTCCTACGTACGATCGTTTTGGTAGATGTGCAGAACGCGCGGATTTACCATGAGAGGATTGATATCTGCGGTCGCTCTATCGCCGATATGTGCTGGTTGATCGGTGACATCGACCATGCAAAGCGACATGTCGACAACGCCAAGAATAGGATAGTCGACCCCTTCGATAGCAACGGTTGCGTGCTTGCGGAGCGCGCATTGCTTCGCAGTGGAGAGCACCTGGTGAAAACGGGGCTGGGGGATAACTTGCAGTCCGAATCCGTCTTGTGTTCCGATCGGTACTATAGCAGCAAGGGTGTCGCGCTTGGTGCGATAGGTTCCATGGTAGCCAAGCGCGCTGCCTTTGGGAAAATGTTTGAGGTCGATCACGGCGCTCTCAAGAACTCCGACCCGCTGCAGCCTATTCTCTTCGCGAGTGATGATGCGTCCGGTGAAGCCTGATCCGATGCGCACCGCATCAAGTGCTGAATTCGGCACATTGAACAGCCCTGCCGAATTAGCCATATGACGGATACCAGTATCGAAGCCTCTATCTTGAAGCGAAATCACGCACTGTTTGAAAGAGGCAAGCTCTTGTGCGCAGGTTTCTGGGTGGTTCAGGTCTGAAGCATCTGAAAAATGGCTGTAGATGCCTTCGATGTGAAACCCATCAAGCGAAAAGCAAGAGGCGATGCTTTTGATCTTTTGCGGTGCGAACCCGTATCGTCCTAATCCTGTATCGACCTTGAGATGCGCTCGCGCCTGAATTCCGAGCCGGCTGGCTGCGAGATCCAAGGCGTGTGCTGCCGCACTTGATCCAATGGTCGCGATGCAATTGTTCTCTATGATGACCTTGAGCTCTTCGTAGAGGGCGGTCGATCGAAGCATCAGGATGTCTGCATCGTTGCCGACCGTCTCACGTAATGGTGATATGTCGGCCAGTTCGGTTATCGCAAACTGCGTTATGCCAGCATCCCGCGTGGTTTTCGCAAGCCATTCAAGCCCCAATCCGTAACCGTTATTCTTCACGACTGCAATAAGGGGTACGCAAGCTTTGCGCTGCAGTGTTTGGATGTTTTGTTCGACCTTGTGTGAATCGATGGAATAGATGGTCATATGCTGTCTCGTTTTTCGTTGGCGGATAGAAAGGAAGCGCTACTTATATTGATGTCCGTCGGTGTCCCAAAAATAACGTTTGAACTTACGGATCTGGTTGTAGTACATCGTCATGGCCCAGAAGTTGTGAAGCAGGCTGTCTTTGGTATAGAAAAGCGGGTAGGGCGACCTTGTCTTTTTCAGCGTTGCGAGCACTCTTTGTAGCAACTCCTTATCAAAGATCGAGCGTTTGAGCACATAGGGCGGAACGCAGTTGTATACGAAGGGTCGATAGGCTTCTCGATAAGGAAGCTGCTTGCCGAGAACATACTGGTCGACAACGAGCGAAACGAAATCGATGCCACCTAAACTGGTGAAATACGTGCTTCTTCCTGCACGTACATTGATCTCGAAGAAATTGTATTCGCCGGTGCGTGCATCGTATTTGATGTCGAAGTTCCCATATCCTTGATACTTCGTTCTCTTCAGGAATTTGCGGGCGTATTCGATGATGGCGGGCTCACGTTCGCCCAAAATGCAGAGTGGGTTACCAAGCGCGGTGGGGCTGTGGTCTTGAAGAGCGGTGATGCCGCCCGAAACAGCAACCAGGCTTCCTTCTGCATCGCTGAAGGTGTTGAGAATGCGCAGCGCTTCGTCGCCACCGGGGATGAAGTCCTGGATCAAGAAATCGCCATCGTAGTCGGAAGTGCGCACGTCCTGCCACACCTGTGCAAGCTCTGCGGGTGTTTCGATCTCGTAAGCTTTTCGTTTGTGGGCAACATCTGCATTTTGGAACTTCGTGGTGTCGGAGGGCTTCGCTACACAGGGGTAAGGGAAAGTATCGAGCGAAAGTGTTGCAGGGCCTTCGCTGCCTGCGCTGAAATACCAGGTTTTAGGGTGCGGGATGGAAAGCTCGTCGCACAGCTCATAGAAACCGCGTTTTTGAGAGATGGTTTCCAAGAGCGCAAGATCGTTGCAGGGAACGAGGTATCCTGCTTCTTCAAGACGCTCCTTCCCAGCCGAGAACATGAGCGCGTGGCGATCGTCGCAGCCGAGGAGCAAAGGAATAAGGGAGGGGTCTTCCTCATGTAGCTCGCAGGCGATCTTCTCGAGCGCACGATAGAGCCCTTCAGGATGGGCCGCATCTTCGACGATGTGGCATTCGGCGAAGCGGCTGGTCGTGAGCATTTTGACATCCTGCGTGAGTACAACGATGCAGCGTGTCGTGCCATATTTGGCATGGAACTCGCGAATGTAGGCATACGCGAGAAACGTGCCGCCGATAATGACGGGCACGATCTTCCTGCCAACTTCCTGCTCCTTGATAAGGGGAAGCGTGCGTTTTCTTTGTTGTCCAGGCATGTTCTGCTCCGTTCTTGCTCTTTACTAGAATCAATGAGTGGTTTTGTGCCTCGAGCCCTGTATTCCGCGCTGTGAGTTGTGCGATCAGTGAGCTGCTTCTGTTTCATAAGGCGACGTGCGCTCGACGAAATACATGCGATACCACATCAAGAACATCCATACGATGAAGATCTTTCGACTCCGATCAGCTCCGGCAAGATGCTCGTTCAGCAATCGGTCAAGCTCGTCTTTGTTGAAGAACAGCTGCGCTTCGGGACCCTCGAACCACGTTTTCACGCGCCGGGCATTAGCGGGTTCACGCAGCCAAGCGGCAACGGGGACGGGAAATCCTAACTTTTCCTTTTGCGCCCAATCTATGGGGATGGCGGTCAAAGAGGCTTTTCTCAAGGCAACCTTGGTCTGTTCAGGAGTTACTCGCATGGCAAGCGGCAGCACGGATGCCGCTGCGAATACTTCCTTATCGAGGAAGGGGACGCGGCTTTCAAGAGAGTGAGCCATCGCCATCTTGTCGGTTTTGAGCAGGATATCTCCCACGAGCCAGTTGCGAATGTCCACGTATTGCATCTGGGTCGGCTCGTTGAAGTCATGATCTTGGGCTTCTTGGTAATCGGGGGAGACGACCTCCAGCGGATCGGGCGCCTTCACGGGATTCTTGAGGATTCGCTCGCGTTCTTCCACTGTGAAGGAAACGCCATTGGCGTTGGTGTAATACCACTCCGCTACAGTTTCGCTCGCACGCTCTAGGAAGTTCGCGCCGCGTATGCCGAGCTTTCGCAAGAGCGCTGCGCTTGCGCGAAGAAGCGGTTTGGGAAGCTTGCCCAATCGATCGGTCGCCATAGGCGCCTGATAGATCTTGTATCCGCCGAAGAGCTCATCAGCTCCTTCTCCCGAGAGCACGGCCTTCACTTTTTCGGAAGCGATCTGGTCGACGAAGAAGAGCGCAACTGCTGAAGGGTCTCCCGAAGGCTCATCCATGTGCCATTGCACATAGGGCAAGGCTTTCCAGTATTCATCTTGGGTGATGTGCTTGTTCGTGTTGGAGACGTTCAGTTTTTCTGCAAGCTCGGCTGCCCACGAGATCTCATCTCGCTCACCTTCGTATTCGCTGAAGCCAACGGTGAAGGTTTGGACCAGGGGATTTTCTTGTGCGAGCAGTGCCGCCATATAGCTTGAGTCGATACCGCTCGACATAAAACTGCCCACTTCAACATCAGCCACGTTGTGGTAGTGAACGCTCTCGCGCATCGCTTCTCCTACGCGCTCGGCTGCTTCGTGGAGCGTGCAGCCCTCGCTAGCTTCGTTGAAGAGGGGAGACCAATACTGCTTCATTTCTATATGGCCATCCGGGTGCACGATCATGGAATGCGCGGGCGGCAGCTTGTAAATTCCTTTGAAAAAGGTTTCAGGAAGCGCACTGAACTGAAAGCTGAGATATTGCTCGAGAGCCTCGCGATTGATCTCGCGTTCGTAGGCTGGATGCTCGAGGATGCTCTTTATCTCTGATGCGAAGATGAACTGTTCTTGCGAAACGGTGTAGTAGAAGGGTTTGATGCCGAAGAAATCGCGTGCACAGAACAAGATCTGCTTCTGCTCGTCCCAGATTGCGAAGGCGAACATGCCACGAATGCGGTCCAGTATTTTTTCTCCCCAGGCAATATAGCCCGTGAGCAGAACTTCGGTATCTGATGTGGTCTTGAGTGCCCAGCCTTCTGCTTTAAGCACAGCAGCAAGATCGCGGTAGTTATAGATCTCACCATTGAACACGATCGCATACTCGCCATTTTGAGACATTGCGGGGATATCGTCTGGCTTTTTGTTGGTGCCGAGTGCCTGGCCAGCGCTGATGAGTTCAGATACATGATGATTCGACGTGCGCACCATCGGTTGATAGCCGCCTTCAAGATCGATCAAAGAAAGGCGACGGTGGCCGAGAGCAACGCCGTTTGCAAGATAAGCTCCTTCGCCGTCTGGTCCGCGGTGCGCCATGATGTCGCACATGTTCTTCAGGACCTGAGCGTCCTCGGGTTGAGCATGGGTGAAGCCGCAAATTCCGCACATGAGCTAACACCAGCCCATCTTTTTTCTGAGAATTCGAGCAATTGATGAGTGTGAAATACTGTTTGGCGCACTGTCCACAACAAGATCCTCCTTCGGGGTTGTTCCGGAGGGTGGATCCTCATATCAAATTGTCTTATGGAAGGCCGTTTGAAGAAGGATGTCCACCCTATGTCGCCAAACAGTCCTAACCACGCAAACACGCGTCGCAGGGGGCGGACACCCTTCTGCAAACCCGTGTTTGCGGGTACGTGGTTTTTATTAGACTGTTTGGCACGAAAAAGGATAACACACTAATGTGTGGGTTTTCTAACAGTGCCAATAGGTGTCCTGGCATTATGCGGAATAGAAAGAGGATTTGAGCCATAAGAGCTGCATTTTTTGTACATGACGAAATCCTTTCTTCTCTGTTGGATGGGTCGATCATGGTGGATTTGACTTGGCGTTATCCTATGATTCGAGAAGGGTTCCTGTCCCATAACAAGGCATGAACTTATTCTTAAGGTTTTCTTACTAAGCCTTTGAACTGGACTTATGCGTACTGGAGCGCGATAGGCATGCGCGCATGAAAAAAGCACCGAACATGATCGGCGCTTTTATGCGTTGGCAACGTGGCATCGGGTCTGCGTTTTAACAGCGAACAACGGTTTTGTAAAATCCTGGATTTAATCCCATATTTTCACACCCTCGCATTGGTATTGAGGACTTTTTTTACTGTTGTTTACTGTTCGTGCCAAGTTGCGGAGCAGCGGTAACATATGGGATGGTTGCAACACCCTTATTTAGTAGAGAGATCGTATTTTGCTCAGGTATTCTTGTATGGCTCCATCCAGGCCTTGATGATCTCGAGTGCGAGACGGTGCATCTCGTCCAATCCGCCTTCAAGTAAGCCTGCATCGAGATAAGTCTGTATGCAGTTCTGGTGGTCAGCTGCTTGACTATCGCTTGGATCGCTGGCGTAGTTTCCTAAAAGGGTCTTCGCTATTGATCGTTCGTTCTCAATCGGAACCGCTCCTTGTTCGCATACAATCTGTTTCATCTTACGTGTGCGCAGCCGATTGGCAACCGCGAACCCGTCTAGCTGATCTGCGGTATAGCGATTAAGCCAGCTGGTAGGGTCTTTGCATTGTTCGTGCAGGCTTTCGAGTTCCTCTTCTGGACTTGTAGTGTTGAAAAGATACACAGCAAGCACCTCTGGATGCACGGGATGGATGGCACCGTTACGTGGGCGTACCGGATGTGCGAAGTGCTTGATCGCATCAGCCCAGATACATCCTTCAACTATGATGCTCTTGTAATCAGAAAGCATTTGTTCGGCATATACCGAACAAGCACGAGCGACCTTTGAATCCCTGTCTCGACAAGCTTGCACAAAACCACTGGCATCAGTTGCCCAGGTGTCGGGATCGATCGGAAGAAAGCTCATTCCAGCGGATGCAAGGACGCGTCGAATCGCATCGCCTGAGACTGCATCGATTCCGTAAGTTAGCATGATCTCATGAGCCAGCGTGCTTTTCCCGCAGCGGGGTGGACCACCTATGATCAATAGTTTCGGATGAGATGGTAACTTGTTTAGGTGCAGGATCCTATCCCAGTCCATGGTCTCTTCCTTATGGTTGGTTTCTTTGTGGTCATCTTGGTTTGATCTCAATTATTATAAGAGAGAAACGAAGAAAACGAACTCGAGCTTGTGAAGAGACAGCGGGGCGACCATGATCGATCAGATGCCTGACGATTTCGAGATATTGCAAGGCAAAGGACTCGTTATGCTCTCTGCGCCCCATGGCGTTGAGCATACGCGTGCGGGTAGGGTCAAACCTGCCGAAGTGCAGACGAGCGATCTTGCACGCGATCTTCATCGTTCGCTGCATTGTCCCGTCATCATCAAGACGAAGAGCAACGATGATGATCCGAACTACGACGAGCATTCTCCCTATCGTGACGCTCTGGTTGACTACGTGAAGGAAAACGATGCAAGAGTGGTGTTCGACTTGCATCAGCTCTCTTCCGAGCGCGAGGCTGCTTTTATCCTCGGTACGGCGGATGGCAAGAATCTGCGCGACGATATCACGTTGTCGACGCTTTGCCGTTGCCTGGAGAACCTGGGAATAGGAGTGGTGCTTGTAGATGAAGTGTTCAAGGCGAGCGGCCCAAATACGGTCGCGGCTTCAACAGCAAAGAGAGCTGACGTTTCGTGTATCCAGATCGAGATAAATTCGAAATATCTCTGTAAGGATTTTCCTGAATACGCCTATGATCGGATCCAGGATGCGCTTGAAGAATGCATCACATCTCTGAACAGCAATTTTGCCGATCATGTTTACGATAGTGGCTCAACGTTGGTGAGGATCGTTGATGAGACGCTGCCCGTTCAAGATGGTTGTCTCTATAGTGTTGGTGTTCCTTCTGTATTCTATAAAGAAAATTATGTGACTCCGTTTCAGCTGGAATGTCCTAAACAGGGTACTTTGATGGATATCAGTATCGTTCCACAAGATTCGCTTGGTGTTGGTCAGATCGCTATAACGAAGCATGTGCAGCGAACCTTGAAGATAGCGGATCATGCTGATTACGAGGTTTTCATTCGGAAAGCGCCCTATGCGCGTTTCGACAAGATTCGTGTGCAGTCGATCGATAAGGTCAGCTCGGAAGATGTGGTCATCTCCACGAAGATGATCGAGGGAGGAGCAGTTCAAGAACTGCTTGAAGGCGCGGATCTCTTCGGAATAAAAGACGTGGTCACGAACCAGAGCTTTATCGTAAAAGCCAACCACCTTGTTTTTGATGATTCGCTGGATGCGGGGGTTATCAAGCTAAACCGCAGGCAGCGTATACTGCTAGGCGAGCGCTTGCCCTGTCGACTTGAAGACGAGCTGCGCCAGCAAGTGGTTGCGTATATCAAAGCCGAAGAACAGGTTGCTGGAACGAGTGAAGAGCAACCTGCGTGTGAAAATACGATGCAAGCCGCTGATCAGGAGAAACCGCGATCGCTTGATGGACTGGCGATACTCGAAAAGACCTATCCTGCTCATGAGCCCATTCGCCAAGAGGGCCTCTCACATCCTGAAGAGGCGTACTTACGCAAAGTTTTCGAGCGCTGCTTCCCGCCCAGTATTGTCATCAAGCCGATTGTGCTCAGGAAGAAGAGACGCAATATCTTCAAGCGTATTGGCCGATGGATCGCGAATCTGTATGTGGGCAAGAGTACGCTCTCGCTCATGTGTCGGCGCCCTTATGCCAATGATGAGAACGATCGTGCGGTTCGCATGACGAAGGACAATATGGCGCATTTGGGCATTGATGAAATGGACAATGTCATCATCTCTTACAAGGATAAAGAGTGCATCTGCCAGGTCTTTCCCATTGAAGATGAGAGCAAACTGCAGGCGAACAATCTCTATACTCCCATCGATATGACGATCGGGATCCCGTTGCCGATCCGCACTGAACTTGGCATAACCGATCTGGATTCGACGGTGAAGGTGGATCGCGACACCGCGTTCATCATGAAGAAATGCGCCAACGAACAGGTTATCCCCGTTCTACTGGCGCTATTTTCCATGAATTTCTTGCAAGATTGTCCGTTCTATGTGCCCATCATCATCTTCTTGGTTATCGCGCCGATCATCATCTACGTGAACCTCTCCTCAAAGCGCAATTCACGTGGGAAGTACTAGAAATGGTGAAGACCAATACCGTTAGATAGGAGACAGCATCATGCTCATGAAAGAAATATCTCAATCGATCGCTGCGTTCGCATCGGACGCGCCGACTATGGACCAGTTGATGTCTGCTCTTCGATTTGAAGGGATGCATCATTCTGAAGATCAAAGATGGGTTGCATTGGAGTTCGTTGCTGGTTTGGTTTCAGAGAATGCTACCCGCGCATTTTTCCCCGATGATTTACCGATCGTTACGTTCGATCCTGAGGAAAACCTCGTTGATGTTTTGCAGCGATGCGTAGAACTTGCTGATCCGGCGCAGTTCGACGACCTATCAGCAAAGCATGAAGCCAGTATGACCTGCCAAGGACTTGAAGAAATGATCGGGGCGGCAAAGGAGCTGGACTAACGAGTGACAAAATGCTTCTATGCTTGAATCGTGAGTGGGCCGAAGACTAGTTATATATCCATTGAAGAGCAGATTCGCACGCAGCCAGATCGACCGCATCGATAGCGAACACGCCTTCGTTGGGATTATTCAAGCATTGCTTTATTGACGCGCAGCGTTCACGAACCCTACGAAGAGCGGATGAGGTTTGGTGGGACGGCTCTTGAATTCGGGATGACCTTGACTTGCCACGAACCACGGGTGATCGGGGATCTCGATCATCTCGACCAAGCGCTCGTCTGGCGAGACGCCCGATATCGTAAGCCCTGCTTTCGTGAGCGTGTCGCGATAAGCGTTGTTCACTTCGTAGCGGTGGCGGTGACGCTCATAGATGAGCTCTTCACCATATGCTTCATGTGCGCGTGAGCCCTGCAAGACCTTGCAAGGATAAGCCCCGAGGCGCATGGTGCCACCTTTGTCTTCGATGTCCTCTTGCTCGGGCATGAGGTCGATCACGCGATAGGGGGCCTCATCGTCGAACTCAGCAGACGTTGCCCCTTCTAGGCCAGCCACATTACGAGCGAATTCGCAGACAGCTGCTTGTAGGCCAAGGCAGATTCCGAGGAACGGAATGCCGTGTTCGCGTGCATAGCGCGCTGCTTCGATCTTGCCTTCGAAAGCACGTTGCCCAAAACCGCCAGGTACCAAGATGCCCTGCATTTCACCGAGCAGCTTGTCGGCATTTTCAGGGGTGAGCTCTTCGCCATCGATCAGGTGCACTTCCACATCGGTGCCTTGTGCGATGCCTGCATGATGAAGTGCTTCGATGATCGAAAGGTAGGCATCAGGTAGACTCACGTATTTGCCTACGACCGCGATATCCGTCTTGCCTTCGCAGGCGGCGCGCGCGTCGAGGAACGTTTGGAGAGGCGAGAGGTCGATCGGGGTAACGGGTAGGTCGAGCTTCTCAAGCACCTGCACGTCGAAGTCTTGCGCGGCGAGCATGATAGGCACCTCATAGATTGAAGGCGCGTCGGTGCAGGAAAGCACTTCGCGCGGTGCCACATCGCAGAAGAGCGCGATCTTCTCACGTACGCCGCACGAGATCTCGTGATCGGAGCGGCAGACGATGAAATCGGGCTGAACACCTAGCGAGCGCAGTTCCTTCACGCTGTGCTGGGTAGGCTTGGTCTTCACCTCGTGAGCTGCAGCGATATAGGGTACGAGTGTCACGTGTACGAAACAGACATCGTCGGCAGGTCGTTCGCGCATGAATTGGCGCGCCGCTTCGATGAAGGGGAGCGATTCGATGTCGCCGATCGTACCGCCGATCTCTGAGATGACGATATCGGCATTCGTCTGATCGGCAATGCGGTAGAGCCGTTCCTTGATCGCTTCGGTCACGTGTGGAATGACCTGCACGGTACCACCGAGAAAATCGCCACGACGCTCCCGTGCGATGAGCGTTTGATAGATCGATCCTTGAGTGAAGTTGGATTCCTTGGTGAGGCTTTCGTCGATGAAGCGTTCATAATGTCCCAGATCGAGGTCGGCTTCTTGACCGTCGTCGGTAACGAAGACTTCGCCGTGCTGGAAAGGAGACATGGTGCCAGGATCGACGTTTAGGTACGGATCCATCTTTTGCATGGTCACTTTGTAGCCGCGTGCTTTGAGCAGATGCCCGAGCGATGCTGCGGTAATGCCCTTGCCGAGCGATGAAACTACGCCGCCCGTAACGAAAATGTGCTTAGCCATGATACTCCTAACGGTGAACACCCTACGTGGAAGACGTTCGAGCTTCCACGGGCCGACCTCTGTCCAACCGTTATTCAATTTTAAGGAGAAAATGCGCGCAGGACGAAAAACGAAACGTGCGTTCACATGCTTGTAATCAAATTGAAATAGAAGCGCGTAGATGATCGAGCTATTCGCGCGCTTCGCAAATCGGCCCGCGTTCGCTGATTGAGGCAGGCTTGTCCCTTATTGCTTGAAGAAGGTTTCGGCGGCGTAATCGTAGAAGGATTTTGCCTGATAGCGCAAGAGGAGCGTGGGCTCTTCGCCAGTTGCCACGACGATTTTGCGGATAGGGGAGTCGAACGTGATGCGCTCGCCATCGATGAACAGCGTAGCGGCACGGCTTGCTGGCGAGCTATCCAGGTCGATCTCGACCACGTCGGACGAGCCAGTGAGCAGCGCGCGCGATTGAAGCGTGTGCGGTGCGATAGGTGCAACGATAAGCCCTTGATAGCTTGGATCAACGAGCGGTCCGCCCACAGAGAGCGCATAGCCGGTAGAGCCTGTGGCAGAAGCGACGATAAGCCCATCGCTACGCATATTGGCGATGAGTGAATCGGAAACGCTGTAGCTGAACCCGATCATGCGGCCTTGATCGCCTCGTGCGATGACCATCTCGTTAAGGGCGAAGAAGCGCTGCGGTTCGCCTTCGCCTTTGAGGATCGGGTCTGCGGTATGGCGGTCGCAGGAGCCTTCGCTTTTGGTGGATTCGTCAACAAAGACTGAATGCGCTGATGGATCGGTGCTTTCAGCCGAGGGAGCCTTCGACTTCTCATGGATGAGCGGATAGACCTCGAAATCATCTTGCTTTGTTGCGGCAGCATCGAGGTCGTTTTCGCAATAGACCTCCACTTGCAGGTTGGTGCGTGCTTCATAGGATACTTCGCCAGCGAGCGCCTCGCTTACGATCTGGATGATGCCCTCATCGTTGGGGTTGGCCATGAAGCCGAGGTGCCCGAAATTCACGCCGAGGATGGGGATACGGCGCGTGCCGATCTGGTTGGCGGTGCACAGGATCGTGCCATCGCCCCCTAAAACAACCGCTAGATTGAAAGCTGGTTCTTCACTTGTGGGGAATTGGTCGATAATAGAACAGTTCGACCGAAGGTCGTCACGATCGAAAGTCTGATAGTCGATGTGCTGCTTATCAAAGAACGCTTCGAGCAAAAGGGATGCTTCGAGCGCTTTTGGATTGTAGTTATTGCGAACGATCAGAACACGCATGTGACTTCCCTTAGGCTTCCCTTACTATGGTTGATTGAGTCTACTCATTATAGTCGCACAAAGAGGACCTGTGGCAAACGATTCAAGCTCGAATATCATCAAGAACACCAGCCTGATCACGCTGGCAACGCTCACTTCGCGCGTAACCGGATTGGTGCGCACATGGGCGATGGCATTCGCGCTGGGCAATACGGTTTTGGCCTCGGCGTATAACATTGCCTACAACATGCCGGCCATGATCTACGAACTTGCCGCAACCGGCATCTTGGCCACGGCATTCCTGCCGCTTTATCTACTGCAGAAGGAAAAGAACGGCGATAGCGGGGCGCAGACGTTCGCCTCCAACATCCTTACGCTCACTACGATCGTGCTCGGGCTTCTGGCGCTTGCCTGCTCGATCTTCTCTGCGCAAGTCATCGAGACACAAACGTTCGCCGGGGGAGACCCAGCAGCGAAGGAGATGGCCATCTTCTTCTTCCGCGTGTTCGCCGTGCAGATCTTGCTTTACGGATTGGGTGCGGTGATCACCGGCATCCTGAATGCGGAGCGTTCGTATTTGGCACCTTCGCTCGCGCCCGTGCTCAACAACCTGGTGGTCATCGTGACCATGTTCGGTTTCGTGCCGCTCTCTTCGTGGAATCCCACCTTCGCCATGTGGTGGTTGGCGGTGGGAACATCGCTCGGTGTGCTCGTGCAGTTCGGCGCTCAGATCCCTGCGCTCATAAAACGCGGTGTGCGCTTGCGCGCGTATGTGAATCTGCGCGACCCCATGCTGGTCGAAGCGCTGAAAGTGGCTGCGCCGATGTTCCTCTATGTTGCTGGTACGATGATCACGTTCTCCTGCAAGAACGCTTTCGCGCTCCAGGCCACGCCGAACGGCCCTTCTACGTTGAACTACGCTTGGATGTGGTATCAGTTGCCCTATGGTGTTATCGCGGTATCGCTTGGCACCACGCTCTTGACCGAGCTTTCGGATTGCGCCGCGCGTGACGATTGGCCGGGTTTCCGTCGCTTTGTTTCGAGTGGCTTGCGCAATACGTTCTTCCTCATGATTCCGCTCGCTGCCATGGTGTGTTCGCTGGCTTTCCCGCTCATGCAGATGTTCCAGGCAGGTGCGTTCTCCGCTGAAGATACGCAGAGCGTCGGCATCATCCTTATGTTCTGGACGCTCAGCTTACCCTTCTATGCAGGCTACATGTATATGTATCGCGTGTTTGCCGCCATGCGCAAGTTCGTCCAGTTTGCGCTCGTGGATTTTGCGCTGCGCTTCGTGCAGGTCTTCTTCTACTGGTATCTCTGTTCTGGACCAGTGGGGTTGGTGGGTATCCCGGTAACGGACTTCTTCTTCTACGGCATCATGTTCGTGGTGTGCTCACTGATCGTGCGCAGCAAGGTCGGCTCGTATGGCAACAAGCGTATCGCGAGCATTTTCGTAAAGACGCTCGTTGCGAGCATCATCGCTGGTGTGGTGGTGTTCTTCGTGTCGCAAGGCGTGCTTGCCGCATTCCCGCTTGGAGGAGCAGCAGCTATTTTCGAAGCGGTCGCGATCGTGTGCGTTTGCGGTATCTTAGGGCTGGTCGTCGCGTTCGGGCTTTGTAGGGTGTTGCGCGTTCCCGAGTACCAGCTGCTCGGCTCGATCTTAGGTAAGCTCAAGAGCAAACTTCTCCGCCGCTAAGCGCTCTCTTTTGTTCGCACGGATGCTTTCGGCAGCAGCTAAACAACGCTTCTCCTAGGGCCTTCGCCCGCCTGCTTTTGGACGTTCCCACTTTGCTCCCACCTTGTTCCCGCTTCGGGCCATTTTCGTCTGAAAACTGAAAAAACAAGCGCAAAAATGGCTTTCAGAACGCCTTGTGTCAGCAAATCTCCAAAAAACGCTCCACTTTGCTCCACCAACGGCATAACAAAATCTAGCTAAAAATGAAATAACAGACCACAACATATAGTGCCAAGTTCAATACTTGTACCAAAAGTGGTGGTAAAAGTGGGAACAAAGTGGGGCAAAAATGCATTTTGTGTTGCAATGTGGGGCTGATGGACTTAAAATACATTGCAGCGGAGAGTCTTATTTTGAGAGGAGGAGGAGTGAGCGAACTCTTAGGCGAATACCGTCACAAGATGGATGCCAAGGGACGCCTGTCGCTTCCTTCATCTTTCAGGAAAGTGCTCTCACAGGATCTCAGGATCACTCCTGATCCGGAAAACCAATGTCTGTATGTCTTTGAAGTAGATGACTACTCGAATTGGGTAGAAGGACTCTTCGAAGGCGAAGGTGGTTTTGACGTTAGCAGCAAACGTAAGTCTGCTCTACGTAAGGTACTCAATTCTCGCGTGAGGAACTGCGAGATTGATAACTCGGGCCGCATCCACCTTACCCCCGCTCAGCGAGAGATCGCCGGGCTGGACAAAGACGTGGTGTTCGTCGGTGATGAAGATCATTTTGAGATCTGGGACGCGAAGCGTTGGGATGATTTCGTCGGCTCTGTCGATCTGGCATCGCTGATGAGCGAATCCTAGAGCTTGCACTGTGACAAACGAATATCGGCATATACCTGTTCTGCTCGATGAATGCCTCTCAGGTTTAGAGCTTTCAGCGGGCAAGACCTTTGTCGATGCGACGCTTGGTGGCGCGGGACATTCGCTCGAAGCAGCCAAGTTGATCGGGGCAACCGGTCACCTCATCGGCATCGATCAAGATCAGGTAGCACTCGATGCAGCAACTGCACGGCTTTTTGCCTTGCCAGACGAGATACGCCCAGAAATCGATGTCCTCTACGGAAACTTCGGTATGCTCGACGAATTATTGGTCGAAGCGGAAGTTCCACAGATCGATGCGATCCTCTTCGATATCGGCGTTTCCTCTGTGCAGATCGATACGCCTTCTCGCGGCTTTTCCTTTAAGGAAAATGGCCCACTCGATATGCGGATGAATCCGAGTAAACACACCATAACCGCAGCAGAGATCATCAACACCAAAAACGCAACAGATCTCGCTCGGATCATCCGGTCATATTCAGACGAGAAATGGGCTAACCGCATCGCGGAATTTATTGTGAAAACCCGCGAAAAGGCGCCTATCACAGAAAGTCAGCAGCTTGTCGAGATCATCAAGGCTGCGATACCCGCCTCTGCCAGAAGGAGCGGCGGGCATCCAGCCAAACGAACGTTTCAAGCGTTGCGCATCGAAGTGAACGGGGAGCTCGACATGCTCCGCAGTGGATTGGAAGCAGCGATCCGTTGGCTTGCTCCAGGGGGACGCATCGCGGTCATCAGCTATCACTCGCTCGAAGATCGCATCGTCAAAGATACTTTCAAAGAGTACGCCAAAGGTTGCACCTGTCCACCCGACCTGCCCGTTTGCGTGTGTGGAAACAAGCCGATACTCGAGATCATCACCCGCAAGCCCATCGTGCCGAACGCTGAAGAGGTTGCCCGCAATCCCCGAAGCAGGAGCGCGAAATTGCGCATTGCAAAGCGCCTTGATGAAGTATCCTCATGAGCACGCAGTCCACTCACATCCTGCGCGTTCGCTCGTATAGAGATATAGTGCCGAAAGGTTGGTGAGAACTGTGGCAGGAGCACCCGCATATCGCTACGATACTGCCGTGCAAAGCCTGGTGCGTGAACACCAGCAGCCTCCCGTTCATGTTGTACCGGGGCGTAAGCATGAAACCCAACATGGTCTTACCGACTTCCATGTTCTTATCGTTAAAGTCATCGTTGCCGCTTTGGCGGTGGTGCTTTGCATCGGCTTCATCCAAGTCGGGCTTGCTTCGGCAGCGTATAGTGCAGCATCTGCTTCGAGCGAATTGCGCTCGGAGATCGCAACCATGCGCTCCGATGGTCAATCGCTCGCCGTTCAGAAGAGCCTTATCGCATCACCGAGCAATCTGCGCACCATCGCTGCAGATCAGCTTAAGATGGCTGCTCCCGCAACTGCTTCAACGATCACGCTTGAGCCCGATGTGGTGGCCTTCGATGCGAGTGGCAATATCTCTCTTACGGAAAGCATCGCAGCTGTTGCCGCATTGGAGTAGGTCCTATGCCGTATTCGAAGAACCCCCGTTCGGGAAAATCTTCTCGTAACACTTCGCCTCGCATGCGGCGCAAGGCTCAGATGCCTGCGCCTTCTTCGTATACCACGCATGCTGCGGCTACGTTCGAGACGAGCCCGCACCGTTTGAGCATCTTGCTCGTGATCGTTCTCGCGATCGCGATCATCGTATTCGGACGTTTGGTTTGGGTGCAGATCGTCGATGCGCATGCCATCGAGCATGCCAGCGATTCGCAGCGTACCGTTACGGTAGATGTCGAACCGCGTCGTGGAACGATCTACGATCGTAATGGCGTGGTGCTTGCGACCACGGTCGATGCGTACAATTTCTTCTGTCATCCACATAAACTGCAAGACTCTGAGCAGATCGATAAGCTTGTAAGTGCACTGGTGCAGGCATGTGGCGGCAGCGCCTCTGAATACCGTGAGAAGATCGAGCAGGACACCAATTTCGTCTATCTGTTCAAAGGAGCGGATGAAAAGCAGCTCGAAGCGGTAAAGGATCTGGGGATCGATGGCTTCGACTACGAGAAGACCAATAAGCGCATCTATCCGTGCGGTTCGATCGCTAGCCAGATCATTGGTGTGGTGAACAACGAAGGCGAGCCCATTTCGGGTCTTGAGCTCTACTACAACGACATCCTTGGCGGAACGCCGGGCAAGAAGACCACCATGTACAGCAAGGAAGGCGTGCCGGTTCCTGGTGCAACGAAGATCGAAACTGAAGTGGTGAATGGCCAGGATATCGTTATCTCGATCGATGTCGAACTGCAAGAACGCGTTGAAAAAGCGGTGGTCAAACGAACTGATGAGGTTGACGGCAAAACGGGCTTCGGTGCAGTCATGAATGCTGAGACGGGTGAGATGCTCGCGTGCGCTTCAGCACCCACCTTCGATATCACCGACCTGTCTTCGGTGAAAGAAGGCGCAACGAACCTTTCCGGCATCTCGCTGCATTATGAGCCAGGTTCGGTATTCAAGCCGATCGCGATGCTCGCTGCGCTCGAAGAGGGAACGGTGGAGCCAGACAAGAGCTACTTCTGCCCTGCTGTTCTTGAAGTAGGGGATCATAAGATCACCGACTCGCACGAACGCCCTGACAAGGACATGACCGCTACCACCATCATGGCTGATTCGTCGAATATCGGCATGTCCATGATCGCGAAGGAGCTCACCTTCTCGAAGTTCTACGAATACCTACAGAAGTATCGGATCGTCGAAGATACCAAGATCGACTACCCCGGTGCGGTGAACGGCTACTTAGCGCCGCGCGACAAGTGGACCGAGGTGCAAGGCTACAACATCAGTTTCGGTCAGGGTGTTGAAATGAGCCCGATCCAGATCATGCGCTTCTACGGCATGCTCGCCAACAATGGCACGATCGCGCAGCCGCATTTCTTGATCGATGTGCCATCTAAGAGCGAGGAACTCGAATATTCTACCGAGAAGATCGTGGATAACGATTCGGCGATCGATAAGCTCGATGGCATGCTCGAGGCGGTCGTCGAAGATGGTACCGGCACGCAAGCGCAGATCAGGGGCTATCGTGTGGCTGGCAAGACGGGTACGGCGGAGATCGCTAGCCCGAACGGAGGCTATAAGAAAGACGCGTACAATATCTCGTTCGTTGGATATCTGCCCGATGCTTCAACGAAACTCGTATGTTTCGTTGGTGCGAACGAAGTGCCCGGCGAACGGAAAACCGTACCTGCCTTTCAAGATATAATGGAATTTGCGATCGATCGCTACAACATCACGCAAGACTAGGACGGCTATGATAGATCGAACCTGCGCAGAACTCTTCGACCACACACACGCTACGATCATCGGCGACGCCGATCGACCCGTCTTGGGGGTTGCGTATCGCAGCGATCAGGTAAGACCCGGAGATGCGTTCTGTTGCATCGTTGGCTTGAAAGCCGACGGGCACGCCTTCGCGCAGGATGCCGTCGATCGTGGTGCAACGGTATTAGTGGTCGAGCGCATGCTCGAAGTGAAGGGGGATAACGATGTTACCTTCATCCTCGTTAACGACACGCGCAAGGCAATGGCTCATCTTGCGGCTCACTTCTATCGAATGCCAACTCAAGATCTTTCTCTCGTAGGGATCACGGGAACGAACGGTAAGACCACGACCGCCCATCTGGTCGAGCACATCGCTTCGACGCTGGGGAAGACCACCGGCATGATCGGCACAGTGGGGATCGATATCGCAGGCAAAGCGCTGCCCGCCGATCACACCACCCCCGAATCGTGCGACTTGCAACATATCTTCGCTGAGATGCGCGATGCAGGATGTGAGGTGGTGGCCATGGAGGTAAGTTCGCATGCGCTCGATCTTGATCGCGTGTGGGATTCGATCTTTGCGGTCACTGCATTCACTAACCTTACGCAGGATCATCTCGATTATCACAAGACATTCGAGGCGTATTTCGCTGCGAAACGTCGGCTCTTCTCTGCAGACTATCCTGCGAAACGCGTTGTCAACATCGATAGCACGTGGGGAGAGCGACTCGTTGCCGACGTGCTCGAACAGGGCGATGAAGTGATCACGACCGGATTTGCCGAGAACGCCGATATCCATCCGATCGAGATCGCCTATGATGTTGCGCGCACCCGCATCGTGCTTGGTGTGTGTGGGGAAGCGATCGCCTTCGAGTATCCGCTCGTGGGAAAATTCAATGTGGAGAACGTGATGACCGCCTTTGGTATCGCGCTCGAACTCGGCTTCGCGCCGCATGATATCGCACGCGCCTTGAGCGATGTGCCGCCGGTGCCAGGACGCATCGAGCACGTGATGCTTGGTCCAGGCGAAGGCAGCGATCGCGCGCGTAAGATCGCGGTGTACGTCGACTACGCCCACACGCCCGATGCGATCGAGAAAGCGCTCGCGTCGGTCAAGCAGCTTACGAAGGGCAAGACCATCGTCGTGTTCGGTTGTGGAGGCGATCGCGACGCGACCAAACGTCCGCTCATGGGCAAAGCTGCGCTTGCGGCGGACTTCGCGGTGGTCACGTCCGATAATCCTCGTACCGAATCACCCGATGCGATCATCGCCGACATCGTTGCTGGCATGCAGGAATGCGGCGAGCGCTTCAGCGTCGAGCCTGATCGTAAGCGCGCCATCGAGCATGCGCTCTCGCTCGCGCATCCGGGAGATTCCGTGCTCATCGCGGGCAAGGGCCACGAAGACTATCAGATCATCGGTACGACGAAGCATCCCTTCGACGACCGCAGCGTTGCGCGTCAAGCGCTCAAGGAGCTCGATCAGTAAACGATGAGGCTCAATTCCAAACAGATCGCAGAATTAACGGGCGCTACCGTGATCGTCGAAGCGCTCGATCCCTCGCAGCTTGCGCTCGGGATCACGTGGGATTCACGCGATGTGGAAGAGGATTTCGTCTATGTGGCGCTTCCAGGAGCGCGTGTCGATGGGCACGATTTCATCGATGAGGCGCTGCGGAAGGGCGCTCACATCATCCTTTGTATGCAGGGGGTGCCCGAGAGCACGTGCATCCTCGCACACGAGATGGGTGCTGCGATCCTTGAAGTGAGCTCGACCTTCTCCGCTATCACCGATCTTGCACGTGGATGGCGCGGCTTCATCAAGGGCACCGTGGTCGCGCTCACCGGTTCGACCGGCAAGACCACCACGAAGAATCTCTTGCGCGATGTTCTTGCGAGCACCTTCAAGGTGGTGGCGACCAAAGGCAACCAGAACAACGAGCTTGGCGTGCCCAAAACGCTTTTGGATGCGAATCCCGAAACCGATTTCGTAGTCGTTGAGATGGGCATGCGCGGATCGGGGCAGCTGCGAGAGCTCTGCGATTTCGTGAAGCCTGAGGTCGCGCTCATCACCAATACGGGCGAGTGCCACATCGAGCTTTTAGGCTCGCGTGAGGCGATCGCAGCGGCGAAAGCTGAAGCGGTCGAAGCGCTGCCTGCAGGAACGGGGCTTGCGGTCCTGAACTATGCAGACGACAACACGCTTTTCATCTGCGAGACTGCACAAACAGCAAAGCGCAGCATTCGCGTGATCTACTTCGATGGCTCGGGAACCTTCGATGCTCAGACCAATGAGGGCGTGCCTTGCGTATGGGCAAGCGACATCGAGCTCGATGGTGCTGGCTGTGCGCATTTTTCGCTCCATTTCCCCGGTGAAGCGAAAGCGCTTGCCTGTGAACTGGGTCTTCGCGGTGTTCATAATGTCTCGAATGCGAGTGCGGTGGCAGCGCTCGCTTGGCAGGCAGGGGTTGATCCGGCTCGTATCGCTCACGCACTCAAAGCATCCGCACCCGAAGCGGGGCGCCAGGAGATCCTGCAGGGCAAGGGTGAGATCACGATCATCAACGATGCCTATAACGCGAACCCCGATTCGATGCGTGCGTCACTGGCCATGTTTTCCGCGCTTAATGTGAAGCACAAACGCTATGCTGTATTAGGTGATATGGGCGAGCTCGGCAGTTTCGCCGAGGCTTGTCACGAAGCGGTCGGCGCGTTCGCTGCTACGCAAAAGCTCGACTACCTCATCTGTGTGGGGGAGTTGGCACGCTCTATCGCTCGTGGTGCGCTCGAGGCGGGTTTTCCCGCTGACCATCTCGTGTCGGTCGCGACGCGGGGAGAGGCGCTCAACGAATTGGATACCCATCTCGAACCAGGAGATGCCGTGCTGGTCAAAGCGTCTCACTCCATGGAGTTGGAACGCATCGTCAGGGGGCTATTAGCATAATGCTTGCAGTATATGCACAGTATCCGACCTTCACCGTGTTCCTTGCGGTGTTCTTGGGTGCACTCGTTACGATGGTGCTTATGCCGTTTTGGATCAGGGGATTGAAGAAGCACCTGATCGGACAACAGGTCCGTGCCGATGGTCCCGAAAGCCATCTGGTGAAGCAGGGAACGCCCACCATGGGTGGCGTGGTCATGCTCGTGGCAATGGCGATCACGGTATTTTTGCTTGCAGCTCCGGAGCTCGATACCACCTTCATCATGCTGGCGATCATCCTCACTGGTGTGCTCGGGCTTATCGATGACGCTTCAAAGGTAGCGAAGGAGCGTTCGCTCGGTCTCACGCCGAAGGCAAAGCTCATTGGGCAGTTCCTCATCTCGACCGCGTTCGTGCTCGCGGTGGTCAATTGGCTCGGTGTTCCACCCACCATCGATATTCCCTTCGTTGCCACGCTCGATTTCGGCATCCTCACTACCACGCTTCCCTTCGACGTTCCCGCAGGGCAGTTCAGCATCCCGTGGCTCTATCTGATCTTCTGCGACATCCTGCTCATGGGGCTTTCGAATGCGACCAATCTCACCGATGGCCTCGACGGTTTGGCTGCGGGCACGGTCATGATGGCGATCCTCGTTATGGCGGCAATCGCATATCGTTTGGGTATGCTCGATGCGGCGCTCGTGGGTGCGGCTATCGCAGGTTGCTGCATCGGCTTTCTGTGGTTCAACGCCTATCCAGCCGATATCTTCATGGGTGATACGGGTTCGCTCGCGCTCGGCATGGCGCTCGGCTGCATTGCCATCGTCACGAAGACCGAGGTCATCTCGCTTATCATCGGCGGGCTCTTTGTGATCGAAGCGCTTTCCGTCATGATCCAGGTGTTCTACTTCAAGCGCACGAAGAAGCGCTTGTTCCTCATGGCGCCGCTCCACCATCATTTCGAGAAGCGCGGATGGAGCGAAGTGAAGGTGGTCGTGCGTTTCTGGATCATCTCGGCATGCTTCGCTGCTGTCGGATTCTGTATCTTCTTCGCCCAAACGATGGTAGCCTAGAGACAGGCATCATCTGCCCGAGCGAGAGGAAGGATCGTCCATGAGCGAAAATCCATCGATGTGCGTGAACCGAAAAGCGGCTCCTGAAATACTGGGCAAGGTGATGGTGCTCGGTCTCGGAACGACGGGCCGGGCGGTGTGCGATTACCTTCTCACCCAGCAAGAGCGCCTTGAGGCGTTTTGCGTATATGCAGGCGCTTCTTCTGAGGACGCGCGCGCGTTCGCAGCAACGCTCGAAGCCGCTGGCGCTCAGGTCTTCTTCGACACGATAGAAGTTTCTGGTAGCTTCGATCTTTGCATCGCGAGCCCTGGTATCTCGCAATTCTCCGATTTCTACCAGAACGCGGCTGCTCATGCGAAAGAAGTGATCAGCGAAGTTGAATTCGCCTGGCGTGAGAGCGCTGTCGATTCAACCTGGATCACCATTACCGGCACGAATGGCAAGACCACTACCACCGCGCTCTGTGCCCATCTTCTGCAAGTTCAAGGTTGGCGCGCGCAGGCAGTGGGCAACATCGGTGACACCTGTATCGAAGCGGTGAGCAAGGCCGAGACTGACTATTATGTAGCCGAAGTGTCCTCCTATCAGCTTGCCTCCACCAAAGATCTTGCGCCTGATGTAGCGGTACTGCTCAATATCACGCCCGACCATTTGAAATGGCATGGCAGCTTCGAGGAGTACTGCGCGGCAAAACAGCGTATCTATGCGAACCTTGCGAGTAGCGGCGGAGTGGCAGTGATGGATGCGATGAACGATATCGTGCGCGGCTATGTGCGTCAGCTCAAGAGCATTCCTGCTGAAGAGCGCGGTTTCTCCTACATTCCTATCGGTACCGCTGAAGGGCTTTTCACCAGCATGGTCGATGCTTGCGGTTCTGAGAATGCTGCCTTCGTGGATGGTGCGGAGCTCGTCGTTGAATTCGATGGAGCAACGTATCCTCTCATCAAGATGAACGAACTGCAGATTCCTGGTGAGCATAACATCTCTAACGCGCTCGCTGCTGCAGCCGCAGCACTCGTAGTGGGTGTTGAGATCGATGAGGTGCGTGCGGGCCTGAAGAGCTTCACTGCGCTTGAACATCGCATCGAGGCATGCGGCGTTGTTGGCGGTGTTGAGTGCTATAACGATTCCAAAGCGACCAATGTGGATGCGACCCTGAAGGCGCTCGCTGCTTTTGCTCCGCGTAAGCCTATCGTGCTCTTGGGTGGCGATGACAAAGGGACTGACCTTGCTGAGCTTGTTGAAGTTGCGAGCGCGCATTGCAAGGCGGTCGTCTGCTACGGAGAAGCGGGTCCGCGCTTCTTGGAAGCATTCGCTGCTTCTACGCTGCCTCATCATGAGGCACCGCACATGGCTGAAGCGTTCGATAGAGCGCTTGCTCTGGCGGAGCCAGGCGATATCATTGCGCTTTCGCCAGCATGCGCATCATTTGACGAATTTACCTGCTTCGAACAACGCGGCGAGATATTCAAAGAGCTCGTAGCAGCTCGGGCGCGCGAGCGGGGAGGTTCGGCGTAGGTTATGGCACGGGCGCAACAAACACACTCTCATCGCACACCTTCGCCCCCTCGTTCTCATTTGCAACGCGCTTCGAAAGAAGTGATGATCCCGCGTTTGATGGTCATCCTTTCCACGGCTGCTCTGGTGGTGCTTGGCCTGGTGATGGTGTTTTCGGCATCGTCGGTAACGGCATTCGTCGAGCAGGGTGATGCTTATGGCGAGACTATCAAGCAGATCATCTTCGCGCTCATTGGCGTTGCGATTTGCGTTGGTGTGATCATCGCTTCCAAGGCGTTCGGATTCGAATTCATGACCTCGAAATTCGTTGTTTATGCCTTCTGGGGGCTTTGCGTTTTAGGTATTCTCGCTACGGCTGCATTGGGCAAAGAAGCGCTCGGTGCAAAACGCTGGCTCTATATCGGACCCGTTTCCATTCAGGTTGCCGAGTTCATGAAGATCGCGCTCGTGCTCATGAGTGCGCGTATCATGATCGAATTCAACGAAGGCATGGATGCGCTCAAGGTGTTCGTGCGCTGTGCGATTTTCATCGTGGCACCACTTGCGCTGCTCTTCGTGCTTCAGTCTGATTTGGGCACCACGGTCATCTGCTTGGTGGCCATCTTCGCGATCCTTATCCTAGGCGGCGTGCCGGCTCGTTGGATCGTACTGTTGCTCGTGCTCATCGCGGCGCTCGTTGTCGCGGCGATCGCGGCTGCTCCTTACCGTATGACACGCTTTCTCACTTTCCTCGATCCGTGGGGGAATGCTGAAGGCGATGGCTATCAGATCGTGCATTCGCTTCAGGCGCTCGCATCAGGCGGGCTCTTCGGTGTGGGTTTGGGCAATTCCTATGAGAAGCTCCAATACCTCCCTGAAGCAGAGACCGACTTCATCTTCGCGATTATCGGCGAAGAGCTCGGCCTTATCGGTGCGATGGTGGTGGTCGCGCTCTTCGTGGTGTTTCTTTATGGGGGTTATTGTATTGCGAAGGATGCGTCCACGAATTATGGCATGCTCATCGCTGGTGCGCTCACGACCATGCTCGTAGCGCAAGCCTTCATCAATATCCTATGTGTGATCGGCTTCTTCCCGATCACAGGCAAACCGTTGCCTTTCATATCATCGGGTGGTTCGTCGCTTATCAGCTCGCTGTTGATCGTCGGCATCATCCTGTCGGTTTCCTTCACGAGCGAGCCTGCTGAAACGCCTTACCAGGAGCGACGTGAAAAGCTTCACGTTGTTTCTTCAGTCGATGGCGGGGGATATCAACGCTCGAAGAGGCGATAGTAAGGAGCGCATATGCGTATCGTGCTTTCAGGTGGTGGTACCGCCGGTCATATCAATCCTGCGCTCGCGCTTGCTGAGACGCTGGAAGAGCAAGGTCATGAGGTCTTCTATGCGGGCACGCCGCAGGGCGTCGAGGCGCGTCTGGTGAAAGAAGCGGGATTGCCGTTCAAGGCTTTCGAGGCGAGCGGGTTCGACCGCGCTCATCCGCTCACGTTGCCCAAGGCACTGCGTACCATCCAGAAGAGCACGAAGCGTGCGAAGGAGTGGTTCGCCGATATCAAACCCGATGTGGTGGTCGCGTTCGGCGGATATGTGTGCATCCCAGTGAGTCGGGCGGCAGAAGCGCTCGGTATTCCGCTCGTGATCCATGAGCAGAATTCGGTCATGGGTATGGCCAATGCGTATCTTTCGAAGGGGGCTGCTTGTGTTGCGCTCACCTACGAAGTTGCGGGCGAGCAGGTGGCGGATAAGAGCAAGATCGTGGTTACGGGAAACCCTGTGCGCAAATCGATCTTCACCTCTACGCGCGAAGAAGGACGTGCGTATTTGGGCATTCCTGAAGATGCGCTCATGCTGCTCGTATTCGGGGGAAGCTTAGGCGCGCGCCATTTGAACAGTGCTATCGCCTCTCTCAAGGACCGGCTTCTTGCCCTCGATGATCTCTACATCATGCACGTTACCGGCCCGAAGGAACTGGAGGCGGTCGAAGCTGCGCTCGATCTGAGCGAGGCAGAGCGTGCACGTTATCAGGTGCTCGGCTACCAGGATCATATGGGTGAGGCCATGGCGGCCTGCGACATGGTCGTGTCGCGTGCTGGAGCCACTTCGCTGGCAGAGATCTCTGCGCGCCGTATCCCGGCGTTGCTCGTGCCGTTTCCCTATGCAACGGCCGACCATCAAACTACCAACGCGAAGGCCTATGTCGAGCGCGGTGCGGCCTTGATGATCGCGGACGCAGACGTAGAATCGGACGAATTCGCTACGCTGGTGTTCGATCTTGTAGACAGCGAAACATTGCGCGATTCCATGCGTGAGGCGGCAGCGACCTTTGAGACGCAGGACGCAGCCGCGAAGTTAGCAGATGTGGTATTGGCGGCAGCGAAGACGCGCTAATCCTTTACAATGTGGTGCGGATGAGGAGGCAGTGCGTGAGTCATTTCGACAAGAAAAAGATCCATTTCATCGGCATCGGTGGTGTGGGCATGAGCGGCATCGCTCATGTTGCGCAGGAGCAGGGTCATAGCGTATCTGGCTCCGATCTGCGCGAAAGTCGCTATACCAATCAACTGAAGGATGCTGGCATCCGCATCTTCATCGGTCAGCGTGCTGAGAACATCCCTGCTGTCGATCCTGATATCGTGGTAGTTTCCACGGCGATTCGAGAAGATAATCCTGAACTGAAGGCCGCGCGTGAGGCAGGCATCGAGATCTGGCATCGCGCCAAGATGCTCGCAGCGCTCGGTGTGGGCAAATCCACGCTTGCGGTAGCGGGTACGCATGGCAAGACCACATCCTCTTCCATGCTCGCATCGCTCATCGATGGGATCGGACTCGATCCAACGTTTCTGATCGGCGGCATCGTGCGTGCGTACAACTCGAACGCGCATAGTGGCAAGGGTGAATACTACGTGGTCGAAGCCGATGAGAGCGATCAGTCGTTCATCCATCTCGACCCGAGCGCAGTGCTCATCACGAATATCGAGGCCGACCATCTCGATCACTACGAAGACCTCGATGAGATCTATAAGCTCTTCAGCGATTTCATGATGCTCGTGCCTGAAGATGGCTGTTGTGTGGTTTGCGGTGAAGATGAAGAGTTGGTGCGGGTTGCACGCTCTACTGGTCGCAAGATCTACACCTATGGATTCGGCGAAGCATTCGACACCACCGTTTCAAATTACCAAACCCATGGCCTGGCTACTTCGTTCGATATTGCCTTGCCCGATGGTAGTTCATATAGCTGCCAGATCAAGCAGAACCCTGGGCGCCACAATGCGCTCAATGCGGCAGGTGTGCTCACGCTCATGTGGGCGCGCGGATTCGATATTGCGGCAGCGGTTGAAGCGTTGAAGGATTTTGCGGGCGTGCGTCGTCGTTTCGATCGCGTAGGTGAGGCGGATGGTATCACCATCGTGGACGATTATGCGCATCATCCTACCGAGATCGCTGCCACGATCGAGGCGGCCAAATCGCTCGATTTCAATCATGTGCACGTGCTCTTCCAGCCGCATCGCTATTCGCGTGTGAAGCTCTTCACCGAGGTGCTGCGCGATGAATTCGGACGTGCCTTCGATAAGGCCGATCGCGTCACGTTCATGGATGTGTATTCGGCAGGCGAAGCACCGGTCCCTGGTGTTACGGGAGCAACATTCATGCAAGTGGTGCTCGATCATGAGGGCCATCCCGAGCAGACTTCGTTCGTTCCGCATCGCATGAAGGTGGTGCCAGCGCTGCTCGAAGTGCTCGAGCCGGGCGATCTGATCATCACGATGGGAGCGGGCGATGTGACCGCGATCGGACCTGAGCTGCTCGCTTCTCTCAAAGAACGTGAATTGGAGGATCGCGACTGATGGCGCGACACGCTTCTGATCTTGAATTACTACGGTTCGAGGAGAGTTTCGACGGTGAGATCCGCTTAGATGAACCGCTTTCCAAGCATACGAGCTATCGCATCGGTGGTCCTGCGCGTGCCTATATCCTCGTGAATTCGCCAGCGGCTCTTTCGGCGGCGCTTGCTGCTTGCAAAGCTGATGAATGCCTCTGGGTCGTTGTGGGCAAGGGGAGCAATCTCCTTGTTTCCGACGCGGGCTTCAAGGGTGCGGTCATCGCGCTTGCCGGCGAGTTCAGGAACTGGAAATTCGACGAAGAGAATGCACGCGTGGTCGTGGGTGCCGGTACCACCTTGTCTCGCTTGGTCCAAGAGGTCTTCCATCGAGGATACAGCGGCATGGAATTCGCGGTCGGAACCCCAGGGAGCGTGGGCGGCGCGGTGCGTATGAACGCGGGGACGAAAGACGATTGGATCGGTTCGCGTGTGGTATCGGTTACCACGTTCGCACCTGATCAGGGCTTGAAGCGCTATGCGCCGAGCGATATCGAATGGGCTTATCGCTCCACATCGTTCGCGCCCGACGAGATCATCGTCGAGGTCGAACTGCAACTCACCCCGGCGCTCTCAGGCAACATCCACGATAAGATGCGCACGCTCCTCGAGCGACGCAAGGCTTCGCAACCCCTCGAGTACCCTTCTTGCGGAAGCGTGTTCAAGAATCCTGAAGGTGCTTCAGCTGGTGCTCTTATCGATGAAGTGGGGCTTAAGGGGAGTATGTGTGGAGGCGCACAAATCTCGGAAAAACATGCTAATTTTATTGTGAACAAGAACAAGGCTTGCGCATCTGACGTGCTTGCGCTCATCAAGCGCGCACAAGAAAAAGTGAAGGAACACTATGGCATCGAACTTCAACCGGAGGTCAAATTCCTTGGGTTCGAAGAAGAATTCAAGAGCTGATAAGACCTCAGCCTTGCCTTCTTCGGTCAAGGGACGTCCGAGCCAGGATCGTTCGGTGCGCATGCCTCAGAACAATCGTGCAAGCGCCAAGAAGCAAACTGCTGCTCGGCCTCCACAACGGCGCGTTTCGCACAGTGCTTATCGCGATGCGAACGTATCACTTCCTTCGAATCGCGCGCGCAATACGCGTCCTGCTCCCGTTTCTTCGCACGCGAATTCGCGCCGCACATCGAGTTACGGGTCAAGCCTTCCTAATGTCGATAGCAGCTACCTTGCAGGTCAGGGTTCACGCTCGCAGAGGAGCAGCGGAGCGCGTCAGACGTATCGTAACGAGCCGTTGCGTTCAGTGAGCGTTTCTCAGGTGCGTTCGAATCGCCGTCAAACTCAGCAGAAGAAATCGCGCAAAGGGCTCATCATCGGCATCGTGGCGGTCATTATCGTGGCGGTGCTTGCGGTGGGGCTCTTCATCTTGAGTCGCACGGACTTGTTCCCCGTGAACAAGATCACCGTTTCGGGCGTGCATCATCTTACCGACCAGAAAACCGCACAGCTCGCAGCGGTTCCTGAGGGAACGACGTTACTCAATGTAGATACCGGTGGCATCGAAGGGCGTCTGGAATCGAACCCTTGGGTCTTGGATGCTTCTGTCGAGCGCCATTTTCCTGACACGCTCAACTTGAACATCACCGAGCGCGATATCGTGGCGGTGGTCGATGTGGTGATCGACGATAACGACAATCAGCAAACCTGGGCGCTCGCTTCGGATGGTACGTGGCTCATGCAGATTCCCGATCGCAACAGCGAAGAGGGTCAGCAGCTCGCACCACAGGTCTATGAGGATGCTGATGCGGCGCTGCATATCTCGAGCGTGCCGTACGGTGCGGTTCCTGAGGCTGGTTCGCAATGCAACAACCCCAACATCTCGAACGCCCTTGCTATCATCGATGGCATGTCGACGGAGCTTGCCGACCAGGTGAAGTCGGTCTCTGCAGCAAGTTCTGATTCGACCGCGCTCACCTTGAACAATGGGGTCGAGATCGCGTTCGGCGATTCATCGGACATTCGCGATAAAGAACGCGTCTGCCTGGAACTCATGCGTGAGCACCCCGGCAAGATCGCTTATATCAACGTGCGCACGGTGAATAAACCGATCTGGCGTGCAGTTTAGTTACATTTGAGCAGTTTATTGTTTTCAATCAATCGGCTCTTGTGTACAATTAATCCAAGTATTCGCGGGTAGGCATTCCCGTAGGTATGATTTCTTAAATATTGAAAGCGGGCATGTTATGCAACAAATATTAGGCGCTGATAATCTTGCAGTCATCAAGGTTGTAGGAGTTGGCGGCGGCGGCACGAACGCGGTAAACCGCATGGTTGAAGCGGGCGTGCGCGGTGTTGAATTCATCGCAGTGAACACCGATCGCCAGGCACTGCTTCTCTCTGATGCAGACAAGACCATCCACATCGGCGAAGAGCTTACGCGCGGTTTGGGTGCAGGTGCGAATCCTGAGATCGGTTGCCAGGCAGCAGAGGAGTCTCGCGCAGAGATCCGCGAAGCGCTCGCTGATGCCGACATGGTGTTCGTTACTGCTGGTGAAGGCGGCGGCACGGGCACGGGCGCTGCACCAGTCGTTGCCGAGATCGCCCGCGAAGAGATCGGCGCACTTACGGTAGGCATTGTCACGAAGCCTTTCAGCTTCGAAGGCCGTCTCCGTCGTAACCAGGCAGAGCAGGGCATCGACTTCCTTTCCATGAAGGTCGATACGCTCATCGTCATCCCGAACGATCGCTTGCTCGAGATCGTCGACAAGAAGACCAGCATGCTCGATGCGTTCCGTATTGCAGACGACACGCTGCGTCAGGGCATCCAGGGTGTCACCGACCTCATCACCATCCCGGGTCTCATCAACCTCGACTTCGCGGATATCCGCACGGTCATGAAGGATGCCGGCACGGCTATGATGGGCATCGGCATCTCCTCGGGCGAATCGCGTGCGCTCGATGCGGCTCAGCAAGCTATCAATTCCAACTTGCTCGAAACCTCCATCGCAGGTGCTTCCCGCATCCTCTTTTCCATCGCGGGCGGCCCGAGTCTTGCGCTTTCCGAAGTGGACGAAGCAGCGCGCGTGGTCGAAGCAGTGGCCGACGAGAACGCGAACATCATCTACGGCCAGATCGTCGATCCGGAAATGCAGGAAGAAGTGCGCATCACGGTCATCGCAACCGGGTTCAAAGCGAACACTGCGCAATCTGCCATGGATTTCTCTCGCAAAGATAACGTATTCAACTCCACTACGCCGCGCAATGGCGCGCAGCAAAACCAGGCTCCTCAGCAAACGCAGAGCACTTATCAGCAGCTCTACTCCAACGAGCCACGTTTTGCCGACGAGGATTACATCCCCGATTTCCTGAAGCGCCAGTAAGCGCATAAGAGAGACGCACATATCGCGTCTCCGCCTGAAAGGTTTGATATGACAGCCCTCATCTTGCCACGACCAACGCTCGATGAGGGCTGTTTTGCGTCTGTGCCTGTTTTCACCGATGAAGCACTCTTCGAAGCGTGCGGCGTGCGCATCGCGTTCACTATGCGCGAAGGCGGCGTGAGCGAAGGGCCTTATGCTTCGCTCAATCTGGGTTCGCATGTACAAGACGATCTTGATAAGGTGCTTCAGAACCGTGCATTGCTCTTCTCTGCGCTAGCCTCTTCACTCGAAGTATCCGAAGAGGCACTTATCGTTCCAAAGCAAGTGCATGGCGATACGGTGCTCACGGTTGAGGCGGCACGTGAGGTTGTCAGTGTGCAGCGGGCAGCGGCTGAAGGCGCCGATGGGATCATCGTTTCCGCGCGTGAGGTGGGAGCGCTCTTGTGCTTTGCTGATTGCGTGCCGGTTATCATCGTGCTGCCTACGGGCCGTTTCGCGGTCGTGCATGCAGGTTGGCGCGGCGTTGAGAACGAGATCGCAGCGAAAGCGCTCGATCTCATGCTCGACCAAGAGTGCCAGGAGCACGGCTTTAGTCGAAGAGAACTCGCAGACCAAACCAATGTCTATATCGGTCCTTATATCCATCGCGAATGCTTTGAAACGGGCGCAGATGTTCATGCCCTTTTCGTTGCCAAATTCGGCGAGGAGTGCCGTTTCGATGAGAAGCATATCGATCTGGGAGCTGCCTTGCGCGTTCAGCTCGTTGAGCGCGGCATTGACCCGGTGCGTATCTGCGATCTGGGCTGTTGCACGGTATGTGAGAATGATCGTTTCTTCTCCTTCAGGGCGCAAGATGGTGTGTCGGGGCGCCACGGTGCGTTCGCGATCCGTCTCTAACATCGTTTACGGTTCAGCAGCATGCCCGCGCCCTTTTCCCAGGTGCGGTATAGTAGGATAAAGACGATACGCAACTTCGAAGGAGCATCCGGTATGTCAATAAAAGAGCGGTATGAGCGTGTGCGTGCTGAAGTGGACCAGGCCTGTGAAAAGGCAGGTCGCAACCCGCGTGAGGTATTGCTGCTCGCAGTTTCTAAGACCGTTGACCTCGACCAGGTGCAGGAGGCTATCGAAGGTGGTGCGCATGCATTCGGCGAGAACCGCCCCGATGAACTTCTGCGCAAGCGCGCGGCGTTTCCCCAAGAGACGTGGCATTTCATCGGTAATATCCAATCGCGCCGCATCCACGATATCGTTTCTGCTGCAGACCTTATCCATTCGGTGTGCAAAGCAGAGCATCTTCCCAAGATCGATAAGGCAGCGGCAGAGATCGATAAGGTTCAACCGGTTTTGCTCGAAGTGAATGTTTCAGGCGAGGAATCTAAGAGCGGCTTTCGTCCTGATGAGGTGTATGAGGTCATCGTGCAGGCGGCGAATCTTCCCCATGTGCGCATCCAAGGACTCATGACCATGGCGCCACGTGCCGATGAAGAGGCGATCGAGCTATCCTTCGGCGGGCTTGCGAAACTGCGCGATGAATTGCAGGCGCACCTTGATCAAGCAGGCGTTGATGTCACGCTGTCTGATATTTCTATGGGTATGACCGAAGACTGGCCTCAAGCAGTCGAGCGAGGCACTACTATAGTAAGGGTTGGACGAGCGATATTCGATCCCTCGTTCGAGTAGGACAGAGAGTCGTGTGCTTCAGTTGGTGGAGCGCAAGGCTTGTAAAGGAAAGGCTTTATGGATTTTCCCAATCCTTCAAAATCTGCAGGAAGCTTCGTTGAAAGCATAAAGGACAAACTCAACTTCGGGTCGCGAAATGCCGAGAAGGACGATTACGCGCAAGAAGAGTACGATTACGAAGATTACGCGTACGACCCGAATTTCGACGATTATGGCGAATATGGCTACGATGAATCGTATGCGGTCGACTCTTATGGCGATTCCTATTCCGATACGTACACCACGCGCGATCCTTATCGCACGCGCCCGGCACGCCTTGTCTCACTTGACGATATCAAGAGCACGACCTCGGCCTATGGGGTGATGACGCCTGAACAGCCGCGGAATTATAGCGTGCCTACCTCGTCGTCGGTCCCAGGATATCTCTCCAGTACGGCGGATTCTCGCTTTGGCACGCGTTCGAGCAGCCGCGTGAGCGTGAGCGCCGATCTCGATTCCGACCCAGCCGATACGATCGGTTTTGATCGACCTGAAACGGCGTATCGCGATTTCGTTTCGCCGTATCAGCGTCAAGATGCTGCGAAGACTTCGGTGATGCCCTCTACGGGTTCGAGTGGCCTTGATGGCCTGTTCGCTTCGACCGATCCTTCCGCATCGAGTCCCGCTCCTGCCAATCGCGGCTCAAGTGTTGGCGGGCATTTCACCCGTAAGGTAGAGATCTTCGAGCCGAAGAACTTCGAAGAAGCGGTCAATATCGTCACCATGCTCAAAGAGGGGAGCGTGGTCATCTTGAACCTCAAGTATGTGAACGCGGGCCTCTCGAAGCGCATTCTCGATTTCGCATTCGGCGCGGTCGCAGCGCTCGATATGCAGATCACCTATGAAGCACCGCAGGTGTTCTCGATCATAAAGGATGGGAAGCTCACGCTCGTTGAGCGCGATCAACTGCGCCTCAAGAAGGTGCTCTAGCGTTTTGCCGATCGGCCGCTTCGGTGAGAGGGTCGGGCTGGTCGTGGATAAGGAAGGAAAGGATACAACGTGAGCTGGCAGTACATTCTCATTTCGCTTTCAGATGCCTACAGTTTCGTCATCGTCATCTATGTTCTGCTCTCGTGGTTCCCGATGGGCGGCATCATTGAGGAGATTCGCAACGCTCTTGGTAAGATCTGTGATCCTTTTTTGAATCTTTTTAAACGACTTATCCCTCCTATTGGTGGGATGGTGGACATTACCCCTATTATCGCGTTACTTGTGTTACAGTTCGGGGTGCGATTTATAGTATCATTGTTCTAAAGCGCGCATATTTACCAGGCAAGAGAGGTTGTTATGGCGATTACATCCGAGGATATTCAGCAGCAGAGTTTCAAGATCGAGCGTCGTGGATACGATGTCGATGAAGTAGACGTCTTCCTTGAGCACGTTTCCGATGAGATCGATGCGCTCAACGATGAAATTGCCCACCTGCGTGCCCAGCTCGCTGAAGCGAAGAGCACGCCGGCTAGTTCGAACCAGCAGCAGCAAGCGGCTCCTTCTTTGGAGGATTCAGCTGCTCTTGCTGAGAAGGATGCACGCATCGCAGAGCTCGAAAGCCAGCTTGGCGAGCGCAAGAGCGAAGACAATGCCATCGCGCAGGCGCTCATCATCGCGCAGCGCACGGCCGATGAGATCGTTTCAAAGGCGAAGACCGATGGCGAGAACATCCGTCGTAATGCCGAAGAAGAAGGTCAGCGCATTCTCGATAAGGCTGATGGCGAAAAGCAGCGCATCATCGAGCAGATCAGCGAACTCACGGTCAGCCGCGAGAAGGTGCGCGAGCAGTATCAGGAGATGCTCAAGGACTTCATTGCTGCATCTACGAAGCGCCTTTCCGAGATCGGTGGCGATAACACGTCCGATATCGTTATTCCTGAAGGCTTGATCGATGAAGATGCAAAAGCTGAACCTGTTGCAAAGAAATGGTCTCCTTCTCCTTCAACCGCAACCTACACCACGCCTACGGTCAATCCTGCCGTTGCCAGCCCGGCACCTCCGAAGCCCTCGCAGTCTTCGAAGGATCTTTCCGGCTACGGCGACGCGGATGATTCCTTCACCTTCGACGAGATCGACTAAGGTCTCATGGCTGGTCAACCGTATAAACTTGCACTACGTCTCACGCCCCGCTCGGGGCGTGATGCTGTTTTGGGCATAAAATCCATCGAAGGTTTGGATGAAGTGCAGGCCTGCGTGACCGCACCGCCCGATAACGGCAAGGCGAACAAAGCGCTCTGTAAGCTTGTCGCTTCTGAGTTGGGGATCGCGAAATCGAAAGTAGAGGTGGTGCAAGGGCAGACAAGCCGCCACAAGCGCCTTGCCATCGATGCCCCCGAACCTCTCATCACTGCTTGGCTTTCCAGCCTGCCTGCTCTCTAATCTATAAGGTTAAAGATCGGCGAAGCCTGCGAGGTACAAAGTGACCCGTTTCCCTGTTCGCGAATCTGCATTTTGCAGATTCGCTCATGCGTCACTGCTTTTCTCGGGTTTTATTACTAACTAGAGTGTCGGAAAAGAGTCACTTTGCTACCTCACTGCCTTCGCCGATCTGGCAATGAACGCTTGTGGGCTTGGCTGTCCTTGTAGAATAAAGAAAGGGGAGTGAGTCTATAAGCCGGGTTCTGTGATCGGCAACCATTTATCTCGACTTCCTGTTACCAAGAAGCTCTAGCACGCAACCCGAATGCACGGAAAGGCAACCGTATCGCACTCCTATTTGCGCTTGCTTCAGATGGGGTTTACCAAGCCATACTGTTACCAGTATGCTGGTGCGCTCTTACCGCACCGTTTCAGCTTTTCCACAGCCTGAGGCGCCTCAGCACATCATCTCAGCGTTCAGGATTCACTCACAGCGCAGCCAAGGCTGCTCGTTCATACTTCACGCAGATCTGAAGCGCTGAATGCGCCTCAGAATCAACCAACATCGCAGGGAAATACCTGCTGATGATGTCTTGAGACGCCTCAGACCAGGAGTTTTCTTTTCTGTGGCACTATCCGTCGGGTCACCCCGCCCAGCCGTTAGCTGGCATCTTGCCTTTTGAAGCCCGGACTTTCCTCACCGCATGCGGCGCGGTTGCCCGACTCACTCCTATGGTATTCTAGCAAACATCACCAAAGCGCGAAGGAGCATCATGCATTCTTGCTTGCTGGTAGGGGGCGCACCTACCGAACATAAAGGCCTCGATTTCGTTCTCGAGAACTTCGCCTTCGATGCGATCATCGCGGTCGATGCAGGATATGCAGCGCTTGTAGAGCGAGGGATCGCACCGCATCATGCCTTCGGCGATTTCGATTCGCTCGGGTTCGTTCCGCAAGAAGCGGAAGGCGGTGTGTGCGTTCACCCTTTCGATCCCCACAAAGACTTCACCGACATGGACCTTGCGCTCAACTTCGCGATCGAGGGAGGATTCACGCATATCGTCATGTGCGACGGTCTCTATGCACGTCTCGATCATTCGCTCGCTAACCTGCAGTTGATGGCAGCTGCTGCGCGCAAAGGTCAGCGGGTGTGGGGCGTTACCGAAGAAGAAGTTGTCGTTGCGCTCGATGCAGAAGGTGAATTGAATCATCTTGAGATCGCAGCAGGTTCACAAGGAATCTGTTCAGTGCTCGCTCATTCCGATAGCGTTTCAGGCGTGTATGAAACAGGTTTGGCATATGGTCTTGAAGATGCCCGGCTTACGAACTGCTTTCCGCTGGGCATCTCGAATGAGCTCACTGGTCAGGCTGCGCGTATTTCGCTGGACGCGGGAAGCACCTGGATCTTTCTTCCGCTACACGAGCTCAAGAGCATTTCATACGCTGGAGAGTCCTTCATCAAGTAAGTGCGAACGAAAAGCTAAAGCAAGAAGCCACACCGCGTGAATGCAACGAGGCGTAGCATCGCAGTCTTGTTCGCACTGAGCACAGGGCGAAGAAGCTAATCCGTTTTCGTAGGACAAGCAGGGATCGTGCCGCTCCCAGATTTCCAGCCGCATATGACCAACACGATCGAAAGCGCAAGCATGACCGCAAGCGGCAAGAACCATGACCCTGATAGATCGACGAGCAGCCCGAGACACGCCGGACCGATGGCTGCCATAAGGTAGCCGAATGTTTGCGAGATGCTGGAGAGCTTCGAGGAATCTTCGGGGTTCTCGGTGCGCACGCCGAAGTAGTACATGCACAAGCAGAAGGGCGCGCCAAGTGCGAAGCCCACGATAACGGTGGCTACGATCGCTGTTGCATCGGCATTCACGAAGAAGAGCGCTACGATGCCCACTACGCAGATCATCCCAATGCTCGCGCCGAACAAACGCTGTCGCTTGAGACGTTGGGCAATGGGCGGAACGAAGATCGTGCAGGGAATGCCCACAATAGGGAAGAGAGCAACGCAGGTGGTGATCGCCGATGCGCTCACTCCGCCTTCAGTAAGGATGGCGGGAAGCCAGGCTACGAGGCTGAAGAAGAGGATCGATTGAACGCCGAAGAGACCCGTTATCCACCAGGTAAGAGGCTGCTTCAAGAGATATTGGCTGATCAGGTTCGCGGGATGCAGGCGGAGCACCCGACGCTCGGGCGCGCTCTTCGTCGGTCTCATCATGCAACGCGCTGCGATCCAGAGTAAGAGTGCGATCGCGGCGAAAGGAACGACCATCGTCAAGACCGTGCGCCAGTCGGAAGAGGCGGCGACGAGCGCGGAGCTGAATCCTGCGATGCCTCCAGCGAAGACGCTGATAGTGGTGGTGTAGAGGGCGGTCATCACGCCTACATGGGCAGGAAAGTTGTCACGCACGACCGAAGGCAGCAGCACGTTTCCTGAAGAGATGCCGAACCCGAGAAGGATCGTGCCGAAGAAAAGGCCGAACGGACCCGCGAACGAACGCAGAAGGATCCCGATGATGATCGCCGTGCAACCAAAAGCAAGCACGCGACTTTTCCCAAAGCGTTCCGATAGTGCGCTCATGAAAAGTGCTGAGGCAGCGAACGCAAGAAGGGGAAGCGTGGTCACCAGGCCCATCGCTGCAGATGAAAGGCCAAGATCGTTTTGCACCTCAACGCACAGCGCACCCATCGAAGTAATAGGAGCACGTAGAACTGCAGCAGTGAACACGATTGCTAAGGCAACAACGATAAGGAAACGCTTATCCGCTTTGAAGCGCGGCCGATTCTTATCCATATTTCTGCGATGGAACATCATGGTTATCCATGATACGGCATGCGCAACAATTTGGTAGCGCGATCAATGCCAGCCGAAGGTGCATCTGAATGAGCTATACTTTTACGTAGTGGTTTGAGATGCCACGATTACATACGGGGAGCTTGCGCGTTGCAGGCTGAGAGGGAGCGGTGCTCCGACCCGATGAACCTGTCTGGATAATGCCAACGAAGGGAATGCGATCATGACGATCACGCAAATCGATGCCGCTCGGCAAGGAATCATCACTGATGCAATGAAGCGCGTTGCAGAGAAGGAGCGCAAGGCTCCTGAAGAGATCCGCGCGGGCGTTGCTGCGGGAAGCATTGCGATCCCGGCAAATATCAATCATAAGAATCTCGATCCTGAAGGCGTGGGCACGGGCTTGCGCACGAAGGTTAATGTCAACCTAGGAATCTCAGGCGATCTGATCGACATGGATGTCGAACTTGAGAAGGTTCGCGTTGCGCTTGAGCTGGGCGCGGAAGGCATCATGGACCTATCGAACCATGGCAAGACCCAGGAGTTTCGCAAGCAGCTGCTCGAGATGGCTCCTGTTATGATCGGCACGGTGCCCATGTACGATGCGATCGGTTATTTGGAGAAAGCGCTCATCTCCATCACGCCGCAGGACTTCCTTGATGTGGTGCGCCGTCATGCTGAAGACGGGGTGGATTTCGTGACCATCCATGCGGGCATGAACCGGCGCGTGATCGAATCGTTCAAGGAGACGGGCCGCTTGATGAACATCGTTTCGCGCGGCGGTTCGCTCATCTTCGCCTGGATGGAAGCAACGGGCAACGAGAATCCGTTCTACGAATACTACGATGACGTGCTCGAGATCCTACATGAATATGATGTGACGATCAGTATTGGTGATGCGATGCGTCCTGGCTGTGGGTATGATGCGACCGATGCTGGGCAGATCGCTGAGTTGATCGAGATCGGTAAGCTTACTAAGCGCGCGTGGGATGCGGGCGTTCAGGTGATGGTCGAAGGCCCGGGCCATATGGCTATCGATGAGATCGCAGCCAATATGAAGCTGCAGAAGCGCTTGTGTCATGATGCGCCGTTCTATGTGCTCGGACCGCTCGTTACTGATATCGCACCAGGGTATGATCACATCACGGCTGCTATTGGTGGCGCAGTGGCTGCGAGCAGTGGTGCGGATTTCCTTTGCTATGTTACACCTGCTGAGCACTTGCGCCTTCCCGATGTGAACGATGTGCGCGAGGGGCTGGTGGCAACGAAGATCGCAGCACATGCGGCAGATATCGCTAAGGGAATTCCTGGTGCGTGCGACCGGGATAATCGCATGAGTGATGCCAGACGGCGCTTCGATTGGGAAGAGATGTTCGCTCTGGCGCTTGACCCAGTGAAACCGCGCGAATATTTCGAGAGCGCGCCGCCAACGAACGAGGAATCGTGCACGATGTGCGGCAAGATGTGTGCGGTTCGCACGGTCAATACCATCATGGATGGTCTCGTCATCGATCTTGGTGATGAATACTAGTTTCATGCGAACGCGGAGCAAAGAAGAGATTCGCGATGCCTTAAGGCTCTATGCGGTCACGGATCGCTCGTGGCTTCGTGGGCGTCGGTTCGAGAAGGTCTTGCAAGTGGCTCTTTCCGCAGGTGGGATCACCTGTGTGCAACTTCGCGAAAAGCACGCCGCGCCCGAAGAGAAAGAGGCGCTTGCACGCGAGGCGCAGGAATTGTGCGCACAAGCTGGTATTCCGCTTTTGATCGATGACGATGTCGAGCTCGCTTTGCGCATTGGCGCTGATGGTGTGCATATCGGCCAAGATGATATCCCCTGTGCTGAAGCGCGTCGTACGCTTGGCGGCCAAGCGATCATCGGCGTTACGGCAAAAACGCTTGAGCAAGCGCGTAAAGCGGAGGCTGAAGGTGCCGACTATCTAGGGGTAGGCGCGGTGTTTCCCACCTCGACCAAGCAAGACACGTGGACGATCGATCATGAGGTGTTGCGGCAGATCTGCGCCGCGGTTTCGATCCCTGTGGTGGCTATTGGAGGGATCACGGCAGACAATGCGCGCGAACTTGCGGGGACGGGCATTGCCGGAATCGCAGTGGTTTCAGCGATCTTCGCGCAGGATGATCTGGCAGATGCGGTCAAGCATTTGTCGAAGGTGGCCGAAGCGCTTTGAGGCGCTGCTGTGCGAAAAAGACAGCGCTAGGTAAGTATTCAAGAGTAGGGATGAGGGCGGTATGAAGAGCGTAGTGACCATAGCGGGTTCGGATTCGAGCGGGGGCGCAGGAATCCAGGCAGACCTGAAGACCATGACGGCGCTGGGGGTGTATGGTCAATCGGCCATTACGGCGCTTACTGCGCAGAACACCATGGGCGTGTTGGGAGTGCAGGAAACCACACCCGGATTCCTTGCCGAACAGATCGAGGCGATCTTCGCCGATATTCGCCCTGATGCGGTCAAGATCGGCATGGTGGCGAACCCTGCGCTGATCAAGGCCATTGCAGAATCGCTACGTGCTTACCGCGCGGAGAACATCGTGCTCGATCCTGTGATGATCGCGACGAGCGGGGCATCGCTGGCAACTGACGACGTGGCGCAAAGCTTGGTTCGCGAACTGTTCCCGCTGGCAAGTGTGGTCACGCCCAACTTGATCGAGGCAGAGGTCTTCAGCGGGATTGCTATCACGCAACCGCAGCAGATGGTTGAGGCAGCGCGCGCTATTCAGGCGCTTGGTGCACGAGCGGTGCTCGTGAAGGGTGGCCACCTTGAGAGTTTCGGGAGCGTGGAAGAACCGGTGCGCTTATACATTTCAGGATCAGAGGTGGTGTGCGATCACGTCTTCGAATCAGGACAAGCATATGATCTGCTGCTCGCTGAAGACGGCACGGAGTTCTGGCTTCGCGAGCTGCGCATCGAAACGCAGAACACGCACGGTACGGGTTGCACGCTCTCTTCGGCGATCGCATGTTATTTGGCACAAGATTGCGAGCTCGTTGAAGCGGTCAAGCGCGCGAAGTTCTATCTCACCCAAGCACTTGCACATGATTTGCAGCTCGGCAGCGGTCACGGTCCTGTGAACCATAGTTGGCGCCTCGACGCCTCTATTGACCCTGCATGATCTTGTTTACGAAAGATGCCTCCTGTGGCAATCGAGGGCGAAGGTGAGGAGGGCATCGTGATCGAGGGGCAGGCGCTCTTCGATCACCTCTTGGAACGTTGCTCCGAGCGCTTCGCCGATAGCGGGGCCTTCGGGTATACCTGCTTCGATCAGATCCTTACCTGAGAGAGGCAGGTCGCGCAGCGAGAACACTTCATCTTCAGCGATCATCTCGTCGAAGAGCGCTTCGAGCTTGTCGATCTCGTTCACGCGCTCGTGGTATTCGGGAGCTTGTGCGAGTGAATCGGCACGCATCAGATCGCACATGGCGTGGAAGAGATACTCCTTATTCTCGAGCTTGGCATACAGCCGGCGAATCGACTTCTTCGTAGGCGCTGGACGTGTATCGTGATAGCACACGAGCAGCGCAAGATCGCTCGTGAATGCGCGCGAAAAGTGCAGCCGTTTCGCGATGCTGTGCAGGTGTTCAACGCTTACCTTTGGATGGCCATACATGTGACCCACGCCTTCTTCATCGGTGAAGAAGGTATCGGGCTTGCCGATATCATGCAAGAGCGCCGCCCAACGTGCGAGTGGGGTGGCGGGCGAGTAATGCACCACCCAAGCAGTGTGCTCGTAAACATCGTAGATGTGATACTTCGTCTTCTGGTCGAGACCCTCCATGGCGATGAGCTCGGGAAGCACCACATTCAGGATCTCTGTGTACTCCATGAGCACCTGATAGACGTTCTTGCCACACAAGAGCTTGGTCAGCTCGTCCTCGATGCGCTCATCTGCTATGAGAAGCAGGTCTTTGCGCTGATCGAGCGCAGCATGAGCGGTTTTCGGTTCCAGGGTGAAGTCTAGCTGGGATGCAAAACGCAGCGCACGCAAGATGCGCAGCGCGTCTTCGGAAAAGCGCGCATTCGCATCTCCTACGCAGCGGATCATTCCCGCACGCAGATCCGCTTGGCCACCGAAGGGATCGAGGATGCCGCGTGCTGGATGGAACGCCATCGCGTTCACGGTGAAATCGCGGCGGGCAAGATCCTCTTCGATCGAGTCCGTGAAGATGACCTCCGAAGGGTGACGATGATCGAGATAGGTACCCTCGGTGCGGAAGGTGGTGATCTCGAGCACGGTGTCATTCGCAACCACCGTGATGGTCCCATGCTTGGTGCCGGTCTCATGTGCTGCGTAGCCCGCAGCAATGCAGAGTTCTTTCACCTGCTGCCAAGGAGCTGCAGTGGTAAGGTCGAAATCGTGAAGCTCCCGCTTAAGTAAGAGGTCGCGCACGAAGCCGCCCACCAGCCACGTCTCGTAACCTGCGGATTCAAGCAGGTCGATCACTGAGACAACGCATGGTGGTATCAGCTCACATGCGCATGCAAGCGTTGTGTCTTCGAGCAACGAAGACCGATCATGTGACCGGTCTTCGTTCTCATTCGAATGGGTATGTGACACGCTTTGTTCGTGAGACATTGGCTGCCATTCGTTCGTTAGCGACCTGTCCAGACAGGTTTGCGCTTCTCGGCGAATGCGACCTCGCCTTCGTGAGCATCGGCACTCGCGCGCGTGATCTTCTCATATTCTTCGAGCACTTCCCAACCAGGAGATGGGTAGATGAAGTTCGAGCCGAAGGATTCGATGACGGTCTTCTTACTGTACTTGATGGAGAGGGGAGCGCCGAGTGCGATCTTTTCTGCCAGCTCGACCGCCTTATCGACCACCTGATCATCGGGCACGACATAGTTCACCAGACCCCATTCGTTGGCCTTTTGTGCCGAGATGGGCTCTGCCACCAGCAACAGTTCCATGGCGAACTTCATCGGGATCTGTTGAGCAAGGCGCAACAGCGTGCCGCCACCAGCAGCGGTAAGGCCGACGCGTGGCTCGGGCAAGCCGAAGATCGATTCATCGGAAGCAACTGCCAGATCGCATGCAGCAACGATCTCGACGCCGCCACCTAATGCTTTGCCGCGTACAGCTGCGATGAGCGGCTTATCGAAGTAGCGCTTCGTACATGCAGCGAAGCCCCATTTTTCGCGTCCTTCGGGCATCTCCCAGGCATCTTCTGCCAGCTCCTTCAGGTCAGAACCCGCGCAAAAAACGTGCCCGTTATTGGTGAGCACACAGGCACGCAGTTCATCGTTCTTATCCCAATAATCGAGCGCATCAGAGAGCTCTTTGGTCATGAGGTTGTTGATGGCATTGCGCGCTTCCAGGCGGTTGAACGTGATAATGAACACGCCGTCGCGCTCTTCGGTCAGGATAGTTTCGAATTCCATAGATCCCCCTTAGTCTTTCCCCTTGGTTTAGTTTAGTGCATTTGCTTCTTTCAAATCTTTTCGATCGTATGTTTTTTGAGCAAGTTCTCACATCTGACAGGATGTTCGATAAAACCACAGCTCGTTTTCAATTCTGGTTTTCTTGGCGGAAGCTGCTCTCTTTTCGCTACCCTTTTGATGAACAGCGCTGGATGTGGGATACCTGCAAGCTCCTGCATCGAAGCCGATCTTGTGTTCAGGAGGAACAAGCGATGCCAACATTCAAGCAGTTGATGAAGCTTGCCCAAGTGACCGTCAACGATAAGACCTCTGGCAAGCGTGCGAAAGAGATACTCGAGATCGTGCACAAGGACCAGGTTATTCATGGCATGGATCCTCAAAAAGCCGTACGCTTCTTGGAGGATCTGGGTCCCACCTATGTGAAGATCGGGCCGCTTGCTTCGAACCGCGCTGATATCTTGCCCAAGGATTATTGTGAAGCCTTCGCCGAGTTGCGCAGCAATGTCGATCCGCTTGGTTTCGCCACCGTTATCGCGTGCATCGAGGAAGACTTCGGCCATCCCTGGAATACTGTGTTCGCGTCGATCGAAGAGAAGCCGCTGGGGTCTGCCTCGATCGCGCAGGTGCACAAGGCCACGCTCTTGGATGGCTCGGTAGTGGCAGTGAAGGTTCGTCGCCCGGGGATCAAGGAGGAGATGGCTGAAGACTTGACCCTGCTGCGGCATCTTCTCACGTTTGCTGAGGTAGGGACCATCGAACATAAGGAATTGGTAGGAACACTGGAGGGTCTTTTGACCGAGCTCGAGCGCACTACCGCAAACGAACTCGATTTCACGATCGAGCTCAACAATCTGATGCAGTTTCACCAGGAGCTTGAAGGAAGCGAAGGGGTCACGTGTCCCTGTCCGTATCCCGAGTATTCTTCGGAGTCCATTCTGGTGATGGAGTATGTCTCGGGGCCAGAGATAAACGACCATGCTACGCTCATCGCGCAGGGAAACGACCTTGACGAGCTTGCGAACCGGTTGGCGCAGAACTACATCATGCAGGTGATCGATGCGGGATTCTTCCACGCCGATCCGCATGAAGGCAACATCATCGTGCGGGACCAGGAGATCGTTTGGATCGATCTGGGCATGACCGGCTCGCTCAATTCCTCTCAGCGTGCTCTCGTGAATCAAGCGTTCGCGGCTATTGCTGCGAAGGATCCCTACGAGCTCAAGGAGGCGGCGCTCGGTCTTACCTCTATCAAGGGACCGGTCGATCAAGGGCGGTTATTGCAACAGATGGCAGAATTGCTGAATTCGTACGCGAACGCCAATCTGGAGGACATCAACATCGGCGAAGCATTCATGGATGTCATCGAGATCCTGCGCTCTCAAAATTTGGTGATCAATCCATCGTTCACTATGCTTGCGCGTGGATTCATGACCATCGAAGGGGTGGTCGCTGATCTTTCACCTACCACGAATATCGTCGAGATCGTTTCTGATCACATCCAGAAGAAAACGCTCACGCTCAATGCGATGCTCCAGAAGATGAAGGAGATGGGCATTCAGAGCGCCCGTTCGCTCGATGCGAGCACGAAGCTGCCGACCCAGCTTTCCCATACGCTCGATATGTTGAACGAGGGAGAGATCAGTCTTGGCGCCGAGATGAACATGCCGAAGGATCTTAAATCGACCGTCTATTCGCTTACGGGCTATCTTGCCTTCGCCCTCATTTCGGCAGGACTCTTCATCGGTTCGAGCATCATCTGCACAACGGATATGATGCCACGATTCTTAGGCGTGCCGCTGCTTGGGATAGTTGGCTATTTGAGCGCGTTCGTGTTGGGTGTTTATGTAGTTTGGCAGATGATTTACGCGCGGCACAAAACACGCAACGACGAAGACATAAAGTAAGGGCATCGATATAATCGATTCGATCGAAGCATTGGTTCGAGGGGCGCAACAGCGTCTGTGGGCATCACGAAAGACGCGCTCTTGATCGTGAATCGACCAGCTTATTCGTTGCTGGAGAAAGGCCTACGTATGCTCGATGAAATGCATATTGCCAATGTGGCACTCATTCGTGATACCCTTTTTCAACCCTCAAGTGGCATGACGGTGATAACGGGCGAAACTGGCTCGGGCAAGACCGCTTTATTGAATGCGCTCAAGCTTTTGGTGGGCGAACGCGCGAATGCGGGAATGATCCGCGAAGGCGCGGCTGAACTTGCTGTTGAGGGACGCTTCTTCCTTGAGAGCGCTGAGGGTGATGAGCAAGAAGTGCCCGCTGAACAGAGCGGATCTGCCCAACAGGGGGTATCAACTGAGCACAGCGGATCTGTCGAACAAGAGATGCGCGTATCCTCCGAGGATGGCACCGTGGTTTGTCGTCGGGTGGGGCTCAACGGTCGTTCGCGGGTGACCATCGATGGGTCGCTTGCGGGCGTGAAGGATCTTGCTTCGGGGGTTGGCGCGAGCATCGATCTGTGCGGCCAACATGAGCATCAGCAATTGCTCAATGCTTCCTATCAGCGAAAGCTGTTCGATAGATGGGGTGCTTCGAGCATCGGCCCTGCGCTCGAGCGCTATCAAGAAGCGTTCGATGCGTGTGCGGCTGCGCAGGCGGAAGTCGAGCGTTTGCAGAAGCTGCGCGAAGCGGATTCCGTTGCGCTCGATCGAGCGCGTTTCACGGTCGAACAGATCGCTGCGGTCGATCCGCAGCCTGGCGAATACGAGACCCTGCTCCAAGAGCTTCCGTTCTATGAGAATGCCGAGATGCTGGCTGGCGAGACACGATCAGCCTATCAGGTGCTCACTGCCGAAGGTGGCGTGCTCGAGAAGTTGCAGGATGCCCAGGTGTCGATCGATAGGATCGCAGGCGTTGATGGGGCGGTCGAGGCACAGCAGAAAGCCGTGCGCGAAGCGTATTTCTTGCTCGAGGATGTGGGTCATGAGCTTGCGCGCTATCAGGCGAGCATCGATTTTTCGGAAGATGAGCTCGAGGTGCGGCAAACGCGCCTTTCAGCGCTTCAAGGTATCATGCGCGGATATGGTCCAACGATGGATGAGGTCTTCGCAACCTTCGCTGAAGCGAACCAGCTCATTGCTTCTTACGATTCGTGCGACGAATTGCTCGCGGAAGCGATGCAGGCGCGCGAGGAAGCTGAAGATAGGCTTGTTTCGGCGGCTGATGCGCTCGCGGCTGCTCGCGAAGAGGTGGCACCGCGCTTTTCTGCTGCGGTCACCGCTCAGATGGCTCGTCTTGAGATGGGGAGTGCTTCTTTGGTGGTGGAGCTTCAGGATCTTGCGCGTGAAGCATGGACGCGGTGGGGAACGCAGGCGCTCGATTACCTGTTCGTTCCTGGCGCAGGGCTTTCTCCACAAAAACTATCGGCTATCGCTTCAGGTGGCGAGGTCAGTCGTGTGATGCTGGCACTCAAGGTGGTGCTGGGCAGCTGTGATGATGTCGATACGCTCGTTTTCGATGAGATCGATGCGGGTGTTGGGGGTAAGACCGCGCTCGCATTGGCGGCTGTTTTGAAAGATCTGGCGCAGACACACCAGCTCATCGTGGTCACGCATTTGCCGCAGGTTGCGGTAGTCGGAGATGCTCATTATCTTGTCGAAAAGCACGAAGTGCCCGAACTTACCACAGATATCAGAGCACTGTCCGCTGAAGAGCGGGTTGCGGAAGTTGCCCGCATGCTTTCCGGACGTGTAGATGAAACCTCTCTTGCGCATGCAAAAGAGCTGCTCGCATCTGCTCATTAATACGATAGAGGTTTGTTATGCAACAAGAGTTGATCATCGGATGCCACCTGTCTTCAGGAAAAGGTTATGAAGCGATGGCGAAGAGCGCGCAGAGCATCGACGCAAACACGTTCGCCTTCTTCACACGCAACCCGCGCGGAGGGGCCGCTAAAGCGATCGACCCAGAGGACATCAAACGCTTCGAACAAGCTTGCAAAGAGGCGGGCATCGATAAGATCGTTGCGCATGGCTCCTACACGATCAACCCGTGTTCAGCGAAGGAATCGGTGCGCGAATTCGCTCTTCAGGCGCTCGTGGATGATCTTGCGCGTATGGAGTACACGCCGAACCAGCTCTTCAACATGCATCCTGGCTCGCATACGGGGCAGGGGAGCGAAGTTGGGATCGAGCAGATCGCTGAAACTTTGAATCAAGTGATCACGCCCGATCAGACCACCACGCTCCTTCTTGAGACGATGGCAGGAAAAGGATCAGAGGTGGGATCGACCTTCGAAGAGATCGCAGCGATCCGCGCGTGCATGGACCATCCTGAAAAAGTGGGCGTTTGCCTGGATACCTGTCATGTGTGGGATGCAGGGTACGATATCAAGGACGATTTGGATGGCGTGCTCGATGAGTTCGATCGTCTGATCGGTCTCGAGCATCTGAAGGCGCTCCATATCAACGATTCCCTGAATACGTGCGGTGCGCATAAGGATCGGCATGCCCGTATCGGAGAAGGCCAGATTGGTGCAGAGGCGCTCGTGCGGGTGCTCGAACATCCTGCTTTGCGGGGGCTACCGGCCATTCTCGAAACGCCGAACGAGCTTCCTGGCTATGCCAAAGAGATCGCCTTCTTCCGCGAAGCTGTTGGTCGATGAGAGCAAAAAAGATCAGCGTGGTTAATCAGCATGGTTAGATTCATGTCGCGTTGATGCGAAGAGGTCTCGTTTTCACGTGCAGCATAGGTGTGCAGTGCGCTTTCGTTCTTCTGCGGTTGATTCTGCAAGTTTCCTGATTGTTGCTTGCGTATCGCGGATTGATTGTTTACGATGAAAGCGTCTTTTACATCCCCCTCATTTTGCATATCGCGCAGCCTTCGTGCTCGCATACTGCCAATAGGTGTACCAGTCTAAGGAGGACATGGTGAAATTCTTTTTGGATACCGCTGATCTTAAGGAAATCGAGGAGGCGAATAGCTGGGGCGCGATCGCTGGCGTTACCACCAATCCTACGCTCTATTCGCGCGTCGGTGGCAAGCTTTCCGATTTCCATGAGCATATCAAAGCTATTTGCGACATCGTGCAAGGCCCCGTTTCGGCCGAATCGGTCGCGATGACGCGTGACGAGATCTTCGCCGATGGCAAGAAGCTCCACGCGATCGATCCAGAGCATGTGGTCGTTAAGGTCCCGACCATGATCGAAGGCCTAGCTGCAACGAAGATGCTCGCAGCTGAGGGCATTCCGGTGAACATGACGTTGTGCTTCACGGTGCCGCAGGCGATCCTTGCTGCACGTAGTGGCGCTCGTTATATCTCTCCGTTCGTTGGTCGCTTCGACGATATTTCTGAAGATGGCATTCCGCAACTGGTGAATGTGGTCGAGGCCATGGCGAACTATGATTTTGGCCACGAATGCGAAGTCATCGCTGCGTCGATCCGTAGTGCGAACCATGTTACTCAGGCGGCGCTCATGGGTGCTGATATCGCTACCGTGCCCTTCGGCGTTCTGAAGAAGTGCATCGAGCATCCTCTTACCGAGCGTGGTCTCGTTTCCTTCCTGAACGACTGGGAGAAAGTAGCTAACGCATGAGTGAAGACGTGCTCGAGCAGACCTCAGAAGCTATGACCGAGGAAAAACCGAAGGCAAAGCGAGGTCGTCCTCGTAAAGCGGACGCAGAAAAAGCGGCTGCGGATGTAGCTAAAGCTTCCGAAGAAGCGAGCGACTCACCTAAGCGCAAACGTGGTCGCCCGCGCAAGAATCCGCTTTCCGAAGAGGCGGCCGCTCCTGCAGTGGAAACAAAGCCTGAACCGAGCGCTCCGAAAGCGGAAGCGCCCGCAGAGCATGAGTCAGCTGCCAAGTCGTCAGGCGAGCGTACGCTCGATCGCGCTGAGCGCAACAACAATAACAATAATCGCCGCAATAATCAGAAGAACAACCAGAAGAACCAAGGCAAGCAGAACAACAACAGCCATCGCCGTCAGCGCCGCCAGCATGGCAATAACTACCATCGCGAGCCGGTCGTTCCCCAAACCACACGGGAAGATCTCGAGAAGCTCAAGGTTGCTGAACTGCGTGAAAAGGCTGATGAGCTAGGCGTTGATCACAAAGGCCTCAAGAAGGCCGAGCTTGTTGATGCGGTGCTCGATGCGAGCGTGAAAGCAGAAGGTTTCGTTGAGACCGCAGGCGTGCTCGACATCCTTTCCGATGGGTATGGCTTCTTGCGTACAGGCGGTTATCTGCCTGGGGAGAACGATGTGTACGTGGGTCTGTCGATGATCCGTCGCAACGGCCTGCGCAAGGGCGATTACATCAAAGGAACGGTTCGCCCCGCACGTCCGAACGAAAAGTACGCGGCGCTGCAAGAGATCGAAAGTGTCAATGGCACGCCCATCGCAGAGCTGGGCAAACGCGTGAAGTTCTCAGACCTCACTCCGGTATTTCCCGATGAGCGCTTGGTCATGGAGCATGGCAAGAACACGCTCACTGCACGCGTGATCGACTTGTGCTCACCGATCGGCAAGGGTCAGCGCGGCCTCATCGTTTCGCCGCCGAAGGCTGGCAAGACCACCATCTTGAAAGACATCGCTGCTTCCATCACGGCGAACAATCCTGAAGTTCACCTCATGTGCTTGCTCGTCGATGAGCGCCCTGAAGAGGTCACCGATATGCAGCGTTCGATCCGTGGCGAGGTGATCGCCTCCACGTTCGATATGCCGAGCGAGAACCACATCGCCGTTTCCGAAATGGTCATCGAGCGCGCGAAGCGCATGGTCGAAGAGGGCAAGGATGTGGTCATCCTGCTCGATTCGCTCACGCGTCTTGCACGTGCCTACAACCTGGCGCAACCAGCATCGGGCCGCATCCTTTCCGGTGGTGTCGATTCGACAGCGCTCTATCCGCCCAAGAAATTCTTGGGCGCAGCACGTAACATCGAAGGCGGCGGCAGCCTTACCATCTTGGCTTCCGCATTGGTCGATACGGGCTCGAAGATGGACGAGGTTATCTTCGAAGAGTTCAAGGGCACCGGCAATATGGAAGTGAAGCTCGATCGCGCGCTGGCAGACCGTCGCATCTTCCCAGCCATCGATCCGGTCGCTTCTGGTACGCGTCGCGAAGACCTGCTGCTCGATCAGCAAGAAGCGCCGCTCATTTGGGCTGTTCGCAGGGTCCTTGCGAGCCGCAACAGTACGGAGAATGCGATGAACTCGCTTCTGAAGAGCCTGCAACAAACCAACAGCAATCAAGAATTCTTGATCCGCGCCGCTAAGAAGTGGCAAGGTCGTCAATTGGAAGATGTCGAACTCTAAGCTTGTGCGCTCAGAGTGCGAAAGGGAATTCAATGTCTGAAAACTCAGCTACCCCTGAAACAACTTCGCCCACGCCTCCTCCTCCGGCAGGTCAGCCTTATGGCATGAACCAGCCTTATGTCGCAAAACGCGTGAAGAAACGAAAAGGGGTGCGCGTCTGGGTCGTGGTGCTCCTGGTGATTCTTGGCGTTCTTGTCGGTACGCTCGTAGGGAATAACGTCCGCGCCAATCCGTATTTCACATTCCAGGATTCCATTGGCGTGATCGATCTTGATGGCACGATCGGCCAGGATGATGGCGCGAATACGCCCGAAGGGCTCCTTGCTCAGCTGCAAAGCGCCGCAAACGATCCGTCCATCAAAGCGGTCGTGCTTCGCGTGAATTCAGGCGGAGGTGCCGCGGCAGCTGGTGAAGAGATGGCGCAGTACGTGAAGGATTTTTCGAAGCCGATCGTGGTCTCGACCGCTTCGGGCAATGCTTCGGCGGCTTACCTCATTTCCTCGCAGGCCGACTATATCTATGCCAATGAAGCCTCGAGCATCGGTTCGATCGGCACGGTCATCCAGGTTACCGATTACTCGAAGTTGCTCGACTTGCTCGGCATCGATGTGCGCACCATTACCTCTGCAGATAGCAAAGACGCTTCGTATGGGAATCGTCCGCTCACTGATGAAGAGGTGAAATACTTCCAAGCTCAGGTCGATCAGATCAACAAGAGCTTCATCGAATCAGTCGCTGAAGGTCGTGGTATGGAAGTTTCTGCTGTTCAGAAGCTTGCTACTGGCATGGCGTTCACGGGTGCCGATGGTGTGGAGAACGGACTTGTCGATGAGATCGGCACGTTCAAAGATGCGTGCAATAAAGCCGCTTCTCTTTCTGGTGCAAGCTCATATAGCATCAAGTATCTCGGTACGAAAGACCTGGGGCTTGTCGATGTCCTTTCGCTACTTTTAACAGCTGAAGAAAAACAACCGCAGGAATCAACGAACACGATCTTAGAAGGGGCTTCCACCAATGGACAGCTATCCTAGTCGCAACATCGTTTGGCCGCGTCGTGCGGTCGTGACCGCTGGCATGCCGTATGGCAATAAACCGTTGCATTTCGGGCATGTTGGCGGGGTGTTCGTGCCCGCTGACTGCTTCGCGCGCTTCCTGCGCGATAGGATCGGGCACGAGAACGTATGCTTCGTTTCGGGGACCGACTGCTATGGTTCGCCGATCGAAGAGGGCTATCGCAAGGAAGTGGAAGCGGGAACGTTTTCCGGCACGATCAAGGAATACGTGAAGCGTAATCACGACCTCCAGGCTGAAACGCTCAAGCGCTACGACATAAGCCTTGATATCTACGAGGGCAGCGGGCTAGGGCATGCCGGGGAAGTGCAGCACACCATATCTGATGCCTATGTGAAGCGCCTTTACGATCACGGCTTCCTTCATCTCGAGAGCACCCAGCAGTTCTACGACACCAAAGAAGATATGTTCTTGAATGGTCGTCAGGTGGTGGGGCATTGCCCGGTTCAAGGTTGCAAGAGTGAAAAAGCCTATGCCGACGAATGCGATCTGGGCCATCAGTACGATCCTGCTGATCTGATCAACCCTATTTCGTCGGTTTCGGGCACGGTGCCTGAGATGCGCACGGTGAACAACTGGTATTTCGATCTGCCCAGCCTTGCTTACATCGTGAAGGACTATGTCGAAGCGGCTGAACAGGACGAACAGGTTCGCCCGCTCGTTCCTAAGACCATCAAGGAATTCCTCGTTCCGCCCATCATCTATATAAAGGTGGAGCTCTACGATGCTTATACGCAGATCGCCGATAAGCTTCCTGCGCACGAATACCGTGATGCAGCCAAGGGCAAGCAGAGCTTCGAGCTCGAGTTCTCCTCGGTAGCTGATCGCGATCAGGCGCGTGGCGTGCTCACCGAAGCGAACATTCGCTTTCGAACCGGTAAGGCGCTCGTGCCGTTCCGTATCTCGGGCAATGCTTCGTGGGGCATTCCGTGCCCAGAGATCGATGGCGTGAGCGGTCTTACGATCTGGTGCTGGCCGGAAAGCCTCTGGGCGCCGCTTTCCTTCACCATGGCGCGCAACGATGAGCAAGGGTTATCGCGTGCGCTCTGGCGTAAGTTCTGGTGCAGCAAGAACGCTCATGTCTACCAATTCATCGGGCAGGATAACCTGTATTTCTATGGCGTTGCCCAGCCCGCGCTCTTCGCTGCGCTCCAGGAAGAAAAGCCCGTGGTGGAAGATGCGCCCGATGGGGAATTGCAGCAGACCAAGCTCATCGCGAACCACCATATCCTCTTCGGCGATAAGAAAGCCTCTTCGTCTTCGGTGGTGAAGCCACCGACGGCAGACGAGTTGCTCGAGTATTATACGGTCGAACAGCTGCGCGCGCATTTCTTGGCGCTTGCGCTCGATCAGAAATCGGTCGGTTTCAAGCCGAAGGTCTTCGAGCAAGATAGCGCCAAGCGCGACGATCCGCGTGTAGCCGACCCTGTGCTCAAGGAAGGAGCGCTGCTCACTAAGGTATTCAACCGTCTTGCGCGCAGCTGCTTCTACGAGGCGCAGAAGAACTTCGAAGGCTACATGCCGCTCGGCCGGGTGAGCAAAGAGGTGCTCAAGAAGGTGTACAACGTGATGTGCGCCTATGAAGAGACTATGTATAGGGTCGAGCTTCATTCGATCATGTCGCAGATGGACGAATTCATCCGCTATGCCAACAAGTACTGGTCGAGCCACATCAAAGAGGCCGATCAAGAGGGAAGCGAAGAGCTGCGCCGCCAGACGCTTATCGATTCGTTCTACCTGCTGCGCATCGCCACGCTGCTCATGCATCCGATCGTGCCGCGTGGCACCGAGAAGATCTGTGATTTCATGAATTTCGATTTCGATGAATTCTTCAGTTGGAACTACGATTTCGACAGCATGGAAGAGCTGTGCAACGCTCACGAACTTGAAGCAAAGCGCCATCGCGTGCGCGATCTTCCCCCTCGCACGGACTTTTTCAGCTTTCATCCCTCACAGAAGAAGTAATGTGCTACTATAGCTAGGCTCATTTCGCACTTGGTCGGAAACCAAGGCACTAGAAGGAGACCAACATGAAAAAAGATATTCATCCCGATTATGTCGACTGCACCGTAACGTGCACGTGCGGCAACACCTTCCAAACTCGCTCAACCAAACCTGAACTCCGCGTCGATATCTGCAACGCGTGCCATCCGTTCTTCACCGGCACCCAGA
>ERZ1034952.83-NODE-83-length-81696-cov-78.156808_pt1 | contig 81696 bp, 58 predicted proteins | sample MGYA00520625_ERZ1034952 | MGnify/ENA primary metagenome ERZ1034952 (study PRJEB33766, sample SAMN09781773) | gut metagenome | biome: gut microbiome | host: Homo sapiens | place: Madagascar | study: EMG produced TPA metagenomics assembly of the PRJNA485056 data set...
ATCCGGTCCCCAGTGCCCCCCAGGGGGCTGTCACGAAGTGACTGGGGGGTGAAAAAATTGCTCGGAGCTCGGAGCTCCGAGCGAGACGTTGCAAGGAGGTGATAATTCGCTTTATTTGCCATTAATAGTCCTGTTAACTATTATAGCATATTTTTAATTCTGGTCATTAATGACCCTTTCGGCGATGGCAATGACCTCATTGGCAAGGGCTTCCGCGGCGGCGAGGGTCGGGGCCTCTGAATATATGCGGATGATCGGCTCGGTGTTGGAGCGGCGCAGGTGAACCCACTGACGCTTCGACTCGAAACTGATCTTCACACCATCGATGTCATTGATGTCCTCGGCGGCATATTCCTTCTTCATCTCCTTCAAGATCCTGTCAATCAATGCCTTGTCGCTCAGCTCGATCTTGTTCTTGGCGATGTGATATTCAGGATATGTCTTCTTCAACTCGCTCACCTTCATCTTCTTGTGCGCGAGGTTGGAAAGGAACAACGCCACGCCGACCATCGCGTCACGGCCATAATGGATGGCAGGGTAGATGACACCTCCGTTGCCTTCTCCTCCGATCAGCGCGCCGGTCTCACGCATCTTAGTGGTGACGTTGACCTCACCGACAGCCGAGGCATGATATTCTCCGCCATATTCCTCGGTCACGTCCCGCAGGGCGCGGCTGGAAGATAGGTTCGAGCAGGAGATCGGCTTATAAGGGGCAGTGACTTCCTCAAGGGTTTTGCCCTCCTTTTTGGCGATAGCGGCGGCTCTTTCAAAGAGGTAGCTCGCCACGCTCACGAGGGTATATTCCTCGACAAACGGTTCGCCGTTCTCGCAGATGAACGCCAGGCGGTCCACGTCAGGATCGACGGATATTCCGAGGTCGGCATTTTCCTTGACAACGGTCTCGCTGAGATCCGTCAGGTTCTTAGGCAGCGGCTCCGGGTTGTGGGCGAAGTCGCCGGTCGGGTCGCAGTTGAGCTTGACGCACTCCACGCCGAGTCTCTCCAATAGTCTTGGCATTATGATTCCGCCGACCGAGTTGATTGCGTCCAGTACAACCTTGAAATGAGCGTCCTTGATAGCCTGGACATCAACGGCTTCCAGAGCCATAACGGCATCCAGATGCTCGTCGGTGTAGTCGTGTTCGGTGACGCGCCCGAGGTCGTCAACATCAGCGAAACTGAAGTCCTCGGTCTCGGCGAGGTCAAGGATGGCCTGGCCTTCGGCCGCTGTGAGGAACTCTCCACGGTCGTTGAGAAGCTTGAGGGCGTTCCACTGGCGAGGGTTGTGTGAGGCTGTGAGGATGATTCCGCCGTCGGCCTTGGCGAATGTCACGGCCATCTCTGTGGTCGGAGTGGAGGCGAAACCAATCTTCACCACATCCACGCCGCAGGCCATCAGTGAGCCGATGACAAGGTTCTCGACCATCGCTCCGGACAGCCTTGCGTCCTTGCCGACGACTATCTTGTACTTCTCACCGTTCGGCTGAGGCTTCCTTGTAGGGAGGGTGGCGCAGTAGGCGTAGGTGAACTTTACTATATCAATAGGAGAAAGCCCGTCTCCGGGCTTTCCTCCAATAGTTCCGCGTATGCCGGAAATTGATTTTATCAGCGACATATTGTGCTGTTATTTATAGACTTATGCCATAATGGCGCCGACGAGTCCAAGGATGGCGTAGAACTCAGGAAGGGCGGCGTAGATAAGGGTGTTGGTGAACACGTCGTGACCCTGGCTGATGCCGACGATACCGTTGGCGCTGACCATACCCTGACGGATCGCAGAGATCATACATACAAGACCTACAGAGATTCCGACACCGAACATAAGCGGACCCTGTGCGGCGAAGTCCTTGCCGAGCCACATAAAGAAGGCCACGAATCCGTAGATACCCTGGGTTGCAGGAAGGGCTGAGAGCACCATGTAGTTTCCTGACTTCTCAGGGTTTACCTTGAGAGCTCCTTCAGCGGCGTTGCCGGCGATGGTCGTTCCGATGGAAGAGCCGATTCCTGAAAGGGCCAGCATAAGGCCCAGTCCGAGATAACCTAAAATTTCGTTCATAATGATTTGATGTTTATTTTGTTATTATTTATTATCGTTTGTAGTGAGCGGGCTGTAGGCCTTGCCGGTCCCTTCATAGCCGCTGTTCTTGAAGAACTCAAGGAAGTTGAGTCGGAGAGGATGCACGAAGGCTCCGAGGCAGCACATCGCGAGGTTCAGGACGTGGCCGAAGCCGACGATGAGGGCGAAGCAGATGATGTTCACTCCCGGAACATCAATCCCATAGACAGAAAGTCCCAGCTCGTTGAACGCGTTGCCAAGCATACCTCCGGCGAGTCCGAGCGCATAGAGACGCAGGTAACTCAGAACGTCGCCGAGAAGTCCTGTGACGGTGTTGTAGGTCTCGTAGAGGCCTGAGCCGATGTTTGCCAGCGGATTCCTGTGGAGATCGTTAAGGAGGAATATTCCCAGACCAGAGACCACACCGAGCACGATGATTATCCATTTGGTGACGGCGGAGTCAATTACACCGGCGAGAGCGAAACCTCCCACGATGACACCTCCCACAATCAGGAGAGTCCAACCTATTGTGCCTAAAGAGTTGGCGAATCCGTTGCGCTTGATGGCGTAAGCCGTCTTCAGGAGCATAGCCACGCTGATGTGCACTATACCTATAAGGATAGAGAACAGCATCTGCGCGTCATAGCCGGCGACAGTGCCTTGGATCATACATTTCTTGATCCAGTCCGGAACCCAAGCCGCGGTGGATGTGTCCATTCCGAAGAATGTATGCAGGATTGTTCCCATCACGATGGTCGCGACACCGAGTGTGGTGACGAGCGGAGCCATCGAGCCGATGAATCCCTTGGCCTTCCTCATCGCAAGTCCAATGATGGCGAGGGCGATACCGTATCCCGCGTCACCCATACACATGGCGAAGAAGAGGGTGAAGAATATGGAGATGCACGGAGTCGGGTCGAACTCGTCGTAGGCCGGGCGGCCGTACATGTCTGTCAGCACCGTGAACATCTTCACGAACTTGTTCTCCTTGAACTTGATAGGTGGATTGTCGTCCTTCACTGCCTCCTCCTTGAGATAGACGATGTCCATCTTGTCGAACTCGGCGCAAAGGGTCGCGTCATTCTCCACCGGAGCGAAGCCGATGAAAGTTGTGATCAGATCCTCGGCGGCCTTCCCAGCACCTGCGTCAGCGAGGTACAGCTGAAGGGCTGCGACATCCTCGTCGCACTTGCGGAGCATTTCAGGAATATATTCCTTCAGCTCCAGAAGCCTTGCCTTGCAGGTGATGATCCTTTCCATCAGGGCAGTGACCTTCCTTTCGGCGGACCTGAGATCCCCTTCCGGAGCGGCGCATTCCTCGACCGGCAATGAATATGCAGGATCATCTGAAATGGTGATGAACCAGACATTCCTGCCGTCATCGAACACTTCCTGAAGCGGATAGAGATTCGCCCAGGACGGATCGTAGGCCTTCTTGGAAACATTATACCAACGGACCTTGTAGCCCTTTGCCTTCAACGCGTCGAGGGCGAAGCTGTCGTAGCATCCCCAAGGCCTTCTGCTTTCGACATCCTTGCGGGCCTGTGCCAGCTCGTTCCTCAGAACGTCCAGCTTTGTGGAATATTCCTTGAAACTCTCCAGAGGGTTGTCGTACTTGGCGTCCGCATCGACCTCGGCCTCGATTTTCTCAAGGTCGGGATCCTGCGAGTAGTCAAGAGATTCCAGTTTGGAGGCGGCCTTCTTCAGCTCGTTGGTCATCGAGAGGAGCGCGGCGGAACGTTCGTCCACCGGCTTTGAGGACCTTGTGATGTCCACAAGCCCCAGTTCCTGCAAGCGCCTGAGGAATTCTTCAGTCTTCCCGCTGAGAAGAATGAAGGAGTATTTAGTCATTTTCTCAATCATTGCCGCTTTCCTCCATAACTTCTTCTGATTCCTCCTCAGCGTGACGCTGCTTGACGATCTTGGATGAGGCCTTGCTCAGGTTCTCCTCGTCCTCCATGTAGCGCTTGATCTTGCGGATGGCCTCCTGATAGCCAGGAATCTGAACCTTCTCGTAGAGGTTCACCTTCTGGGTGGTCTTCTTTCTCTGGAAGTCCAGGATCCGGCGTTTCTCCTCATAGACCTCGGACTCGATCCCGAGCCTCGAAAGATCCTTGAGGATGGCCACGCCGTCGATGTACCACGCAGGCTTGATGAACGTGTTGAACGGACTGATCTCGTAGCGTATGCTCTTGAGCTCCGGACACTTGACACCGGCGACCTTCACGGTCACGAGGTCGATGTCCACGATCGAGACCAGACCCGGCTCGAACTCGTTCCACAGAGGGGCAAGGTAGTCGTACCTCCTCTCGGCCTCTTCGAGGTCGCGCAGAAGCTTCTCGCTCTTGTCCTTGGCCTTGCGCACCTCAAGCCTCAGGGCACTCTCCTTGTTCTGCAACGTAGGGAGAGCCTTCTGACGCATCTTGAGCTGCTTCTGCAGGGTGTTAAGCGCAGTCTTGTTGTATTGAAACTTGATAGGCATTACTTACCTTTCCAGTATTTGTCGATCAATGATTGCTTGATTCCGGTCTCGGCCTTGGTGAAGTACTTGCCGAACAGCTCCCAGGCCGTGTCGAGCATCTCGGTGATGGAGATGTTGACATCGATGGAAAGAAGTCTGGTGGCATATTCCTTGGCATAGTCGAGACAGCGGTGGTCGTAGTCGGAGAGGTCGAAACCGTTCTCCAGCTTGGTCTTCGCGTTCTGCGCGTCGGCGTACAGACGCACTCCGGCGTTCATCACCTGGCTGTGGTCCTCGCGGGTCTTCACGTTCTGTACCCTCTGCTTGAGCCTGGAAAGGGAACGGAATGGGTCGATGATGATCTTTCCTGAGTCGGAATCGGCGCGGAGGAACAGCTGTCCCTCGGTGATGTAACCGGTGTTGTCAGGAATGGCGTGGGTGATGTCTCCGTCGTTCAGGGTGGTCACGGCGATGATGGTGATTGATCCGTCGGTCGGGAGCTGCACGGCCTTCTCGTAGATCTTGGCGAGATCCGAGTAGAGGGATCCCGGCATAGAGTCCTTGGAAGGGATCTGGTCCATACGGTTGGACACGATCGAGAGAGCGTCAGCGTAGAGGGTCATATCCGTGAGGAGCACGAGCACCTTCTCGTTCTTGTCAACGGCGAAGTACTCGGCGGCCGCAAGAGCCATATCCGGAACCAGAAGCCGCTCGACTGGCGGGTCTTCGGTCGTGTTGACGAAGCAGATGATTCTGTCAAGCGCGCCGGCGCTCTCGAAGGCCTGGCGGAAGAACAGGTAGTCGTCGTTGGAAAGACCCATACCTCCGAGGATGATCTTGTCCACGTCGGCTCTCAGGGCCACATCGGCCATAACCTGGTTGTAAGGCTGGTCAGGGTCGGCGAAGAACGGAATCTTCTGTCCGGACACGATCGTGTTGTTGAGGTCGATGCCGGCGATACCGGTCGGAATGAGCTCGGACGGCTGGCGTCTCTTGTAAGGGTTCACGGACGGTCCGCCGATCTCCCTTTCCTCACCCTCTACCTCTGGACCGCCATCGATAGGCTTTCCGTAGGCGTTGAAGAAACGTCCGGAGAGCTGATCGCTGACCTTGAGTGTAGGAGGCTCGCCGAGGAATGTCACCTCAGCGTTTGTCGGAATGCCTTCCGTGCCGGAGAACACCTGGAGTGTGACCAGATCACCCTTGGTCTTCACGACCTGGGCAAGTTTGCCGCCGACCACGGCAAGCTCGTCGTTGGAAACTCCCTTGGCCTTGAGCGAAACTGTGGCCTTGGTGATCGCTTCCAGTTTTGTGTATATTCTTTGATAAGCCTTATTTGCCATAGTCTTCGATGAGTTTATGGATCTTCTCTGCGTAATTCTCGAATTCCTCGCTGTGGAACTTGGTGTAGTTCATCTGGCGGAGGTCATTGATGAGTTCCTTGAAGAACTCGCGGCACTTCTCGAAGTCCTCGAAGTCGAAATCGATGCCGCAGATGTCCAGAACGAGATCCAGCATGTATTTCTGACGGTCCATCGGACAGAGGGCGTCGGTCTCGTCGAAAGCGTCCTGCTGGAGGAACACGAAGTCGATGAGTTCTGACTTCCAGAAACTTACGTGGTATGCTACAGGAACGCCGTCGTCACCGAGGATGTTGATCTGCTCGTTGGCCTCGCGTCCGCGGCGCAGGAGGTTCTTGGCTTTGGTGACGTTGGCCACCCAGCCGTGCTCGACCTGCTCGTCGAGGTAGGAGATGATCTCAGGATATTCAAGGTACTTTGAATATGACTCGATCGGGTTGACGGCAGGGTACCTCTTCTGGTCGGCGCGGTTCTGCTCCAGTCCGTAGAAGCACCTTGCTGCCTTCTTGGTGGACTCGGTCACAGGCTCCTTGAGGTTACCGCCGGCAGGGGAGACCGTTCCGATGAAGGTGACGGCCCCGGTCTTGCCGTTGTTCAGGACGACCATTCCGGCGCGGGCGTAGAAGTTCGAGATAATGGCTGAAAGGTCAACCGGGAAGGCGTCCGCTCCCGGAAGCTCCTCCATACGGTTGGACATCTCCCTCAGTGCCTGTGCCCAGCGGGAGGTCGAGTCGGCCAGCAGGAGGCACTTCAGTCCCATCGCCCTGTAATATTCACAGATCGTCATCGCCGTGTAGACCGAGGCCTCACGAGCGGCGACAGGCATGTTCGAGGTGTTGCAGATGATGGTGGTACGCTCCATCAGGTGGCGGCCGGTGTGAGGGTCGATGAGCTCAGGGAACTCGGAGAAGATCTCCACGACCTCGTTGGCGCGCTCTCCGCAGGCGGCCATCACGATCACGTCGGCCTCGCCCTGCTTGGCGATGGCGTGCTGGAGCACGGTCTTGCCGCATCCGAAAGGTCCCGGGATGAATCCGGTGCCGCCCTCGGCGATAGGGTTGAACGTGTCGATGCAGCGTACGCCGGTCTCCATGATCTTCTGTGGCCTCGGTTTCTCCTGGTAGGCCTTTACGGCGACCTTGACAGGCCACTTCTGAGTCATCGTGACGTAGGTTTCCTCGCCGTCGGCTCCGGTCAGCACCGCGACAACCATGTCGATGTTGTACTTGCCGGCCTCGGCGATCTTCTTCACGGTGTACTCGCCCTTGAACGAGAACGGCACCATGATCTTGTGAGGCAGCCAGCCTTCCTTCACCTCTCCGAGCCAGTCGGCGGCGGTGACCTTGTCACCTTCCTTGGCGATAGGGGTGAAGTCCCAAAGTTTCTTGTGATCCAGAGGGTCGGTGTACTCTCCTCTCTTGAGGAACACCGACTCCATCGTGGTCAGATTGTTCTGGAGACCGTCATAAACGCTGGAGAGAAGACCAGGGCCGAGGGTCACCTCAAGCATCCTGCCTTCGAACTCCACAGGGTCTCCGTTTTTCAGTCCACGGGTGCTTTCGAACACCTGGACCGAGGCCTTGTCACCGCTTACCTTGATGACCTCGGCCAGGAGGGGAGTACCCGCAAGGGTGATGTAGCAGAGCTCGTTCTCCGCCACAGGTCCGTCCACCTGAACCGTCACAAGGTTGGAAACAATTCCTGTTACCTTTCCTTTTGTCTTCATATTCAGTTATTTCAATTTTCGTTATTTGGCGGGCTCGTATTTCACGCCTTTGAATGTGCCTCTGACCTCGTTTACGAGGCGGATGAACATCTCCCGGCCGGTGGTCTCGTCGAGGGCGAACCATCTTCCGATGATGTGCAGCCTCGCGATGAAGCCGAGGATGGCCTCAAGGTCGAAGTAGTCGAATGTGGTGATCTCAAGGATCTTGTCCCACATCAGGGAGTCCAGACCACGCTCGCGGGATAGCAGGTCGGGGGCGTTCAGAGCCTCCTCAAGCCTCGGACCTTCCGCGAACTCACCGGTCTCCAGCTTGATCGTGTCCTGGTCAAGCGGTCTCTCGAAAGCCTTGTTCAGGAAGCGGGCCTTGCCGTTGCGGACGTTCAGGTCGAAGGTGTAATATTCCTTCAGGAACCTGTTGCTGTCCTTCAACGCTGCCTCGTAGAACTCTCTGGTCAGATTCTCGTCCTTGTAGCCGTCAAGAAGCCTGTCCACCACCTTGATGTCGGCTTCGCTAAGCTGGGACTTGATCCAATCGACATAGGTCTCGAACGAAGCTCCCTCCCCGAACTTCCAGTCAAGCGAGATGGCCGGAAGGCTGGAGATTATGTACTCGTAGTTGTTCATTACTCGCCGAAGAGTATCTTACGTGTGGCAGGTCTGAGATAGTCGCCGATGAGTGCTCTGAAAGTCTCGTCGGTGAGGCTGATGAAGTAGGATCCGTCCTTAGGGCCGATCGTGAACCCTCCGGCCACCTTCTTGGAAAACATAGCGGTTACCCCTCCCTTGAGGGTGTTCGCCAACTCTCCGCTGACAAAAGGCTCAAGCTCTTTCTTGAGGCTTTCAGGAAGCACGATGTTGAGGTCAACAGCCTCGTCGGCGTTGAACTTCTCAGCCACGGCCTTGATGATCTCCTTGACGAAATCGGCTGAAGAAAGGGCTGCCGATACCTGCTTGTCTGTCATCTTGCCGACCATAAGGTTCTCGATGTCCTTTCTGGTGGCCTGGATGCTCTGTACGGCTGCCATCTTCACGTCACCCTCGACCTTGGTCTTGTAGTCCGCAGCATCTTTCTGAGCTTTTTTCAGAATGGATTCAGCCTGCTTTTTGGCCTCTTCGATGATTTCGGCCGCCTTCTCGTTGGCCTTGGCGAGGATGGCCTCACCCTCTTCCTTACCCTTTGACAGACCCTCCTTGTAGAGCTTGTCGGTTAGTTCCTGTAGCTTGTTTTCCATTTATAATTATTTGTTGATTTTCCTTATCCGACAAAGATAATCAAAAGAACCCTCTTGACAAAACATTTTAATTGCTATATTTGCCTTTGTCATATCATTATGTAATAAAACAAACCTTTTCGCTAATGAAAGTATCATTATTGACTTTGGTAATTCTGTCTGTCATGGTTCCGAATCCGGTCGCTGGGAGTCCACGGGAGCCGGATGGCGGCTTGGTGGTCCGGAATGAGTCTCCCAAAGACGGCAAGAAGGATGACCGGCCGTACCGCGAAGGACTCAAGGCTGTGGAGCAAGATGGAAAATGGGGATTCATCAATCAGGACGGTGAGTTGGTGATTCCGTACAAGTATCATTACGTCAGATCGTTTCGTGATGGCCTGGCGATGGTGAAACTCTATGGAAAATGGGGCTATATAGACTGGTTCGGCAACGAAGTGATCCCTATTGTGTTCGATGAGGTGACACACTTCCAGGACAGTCACGCTTTCGTCAAGAAGGATGGCAGGATCGGTCTGTTGGATGTCGCCGGAAATGTCACTTATGACCATGAGCGGATGAAAGAGTTCATGTTTCCTACAGGTTGGCTGGACTCCAGGCCGATGTTCGACGGAGGAAGTGCAAACAAATTCGCGGAGTGGGTCAACACGCAGCTGAGATACCCTGAACTGTCCAGATTTTACAAAGCCGAAGGCACTGTGACGCTTGCTTTCTCTGTGGATGCGTCTGGTGCTGTCACTGATGTCAAGGTCGAGAAAGGTGTCAGTCATGAGTTGAACCATGAGGCCGTCAGGGTCGTCACGGAGTCTCCTAAATGGACTCCGGCGATGTATGAAGGCAAGCCTTTCAAAGTTCATTACATATTCCCTGTGAAGTTCTTTTTGAAACCTGGCCCTGTCAAGATATGATGAACAGAATCTTACCAACCCTTGGACTCTTACTTTTTCTGTCCTTTAATATGTCCGCCGCCGGTCCGCTGAAGCCTTTCCCTAAAGACGGCAAATGGGGATTCGTGGATAAAGACATGAATATCGTGGTTCCTTGCGTCTATGATGCTGTGTCTTCGTTCGATAACGGCATTGCCATAGTCTCTTCTGAAGGCAGGTTCGGCTATATCGACCAATTCGGTTCTGTCCTTTATCCTATTGAATATGAAACGGCCTCACCGTTCCATCAGGCTCATGCCTTCGTTGTCAAGGATGGATTGCTCGGGCTGCTGAACATCGCTGGTGATGTCACCTTTGACTACAAGATAATGAAGCGTTTCGCTTTGCCTGTCGAATGGGTTGACACTCCGGCCAGTTTCATAGGTGATGCGTCCGGTGATTTCCTGCTTTGGGTGGACAATAACAAGAAATATCCCGAAGCGGCGCGCAGGATGGGTGTCAGCGGCGTGGTCGAGGTTGAGTTCACTGTCGGTCTGGACGGCAAGGTGACCGATGTCAAGGCTTTGACAAGCGCGAATCCTGATCTTGATAAGGAGGCGGTCAGGGTAGTGTCCAGCTCTCCGGCCTGGGAACCGGCCAGAATGGGTGATCTGCCTTTCATGACGAGATTCACAGTAATGGTCTCGTTCAGTTTCCCCGCGGCCCGTTAGTGATGCTCGTGTAATAAGAAAAAAGCGCACCGGAGATATTCCGATGCGCTTTTCATATATCGCATACCCGTTACCCGAGGAAACCGAGGAGGATTCCGGCGGCGACCGCCGAGCCGATGACTCCGGCGACGTTCGGTCCCATCGCGTGCATCAGAAGGTGGTTGTTCGGGTCGAACTCCCTGCCGACGACCTCGGAGACACGCGCGCTGTCAGGAACGGCGGACACACCGGCGTTGCCGATGAGCGGGTTGATCTTGTGGTCACCCTTGAGGAACAGGTTCCAGATCTTCACGAAGAGAACTCCGCAGGTTGTGGCGATCACGAATGACAGCAGACCCAGGACGAAGATCTTCACGGAGCTTCCGCTCAGGAACTTGTCCGCCTGTGTCGAGGCGCCGACGGTAAGACCGATCAGCGTGGTCACAACATCGATCAGCGGGCCGCGGGCGGTCTCGGCGAGACGTCTTGTCACTCCGCTCTCTTTCAGAAGGTTACCGAAGAACAGCATTCCAAGAAGCGGAAGTCCCGACGGCACGATGAACGCGGTGAGGAGGAAGCCGACGATAGGGAAGATGATCTTCTCCTTCTGGCTGACCTGTCTCGGGGTTGGCATCTTGATGAGGCGTTCCTTCTTCGTGGTGAGTGCCAGCATGATGGGCCTCTGGATGACCGGCACAAGAGCCATGTAGGAATATGCGCTCACGGCGATCGCTCCCATCAGATCCGGGGCGAGCTGTGAGGACAGGAATATGGCCGTAGGGCCGTCCGCTCCTCCGATGATGCCGATGGCACCGGCCTGATTAGGGTCGAAACCGAGGGCGAGGGCGAGCAGGTAGGCCCCGAATATTCCCATCTGGGCGGCGGCTCCGATCAGCAGCAGCCTTGGCTGGGAGATCAGCGCCGAGAAATCCGTCATGGCTCCGATTCCGAGGAATATGAGCGGTGGGTACCAACCCTGCTTGACTCCTTGGTACAGAATATTCAGTACGGAGCCGTCCTCATAGACTCCGATGTTAAGTCCCGGGAACATAGGAATGTTGCCGATGATCATTCCGAATCCGATCGGAACGAGCAGGAGCGGCTCCCATTCCTTCTTGATGGCAAGTGTGATGAACACGATGCCGATCAGGATCATCACCAGATTCTGCCAAGACGCGTTGGCGAATCCGGTGAAGTACCAGAACTGCTTTAGACTTTCGAATATGATGCCCATCCTCTTATGCTATCTTGACGATTTCGGCACCTTCGAGGACTGAGTCGCCCTTGTTCACGAGGATGGCTGTGACGGTTCCGTCAGCCGGGGCCTGGATCTCGTTCTCCATCTTCATTGCCTCAAGAACGGCCACCTTCTGGCCGGCTTTCACGGTCTGGCCTTCCTTGACGGAGACCTCGATGATAACGCCCGGGAGAGGGGAGGTCACAGGTTTGCCGGCTCCTGCCGGAGCGGCTGCCTTAGGGGCTGGTGTCGTGGTCGCTGAGCTTGCCGGAGCGGTGGTCGCGGTGGCTGGCGCCTGTGCCGGTTTTTGTACTGGAGCCGGCGCATTCTCCATCTCAACCTGATAAGACGCTCCGTTCACCATAACGTCAGCGATGTTTCCTTCCACTGAATTGATGTCAACGTTGTACTCGTTGCCGTTGATCCTGAATTTGTAACTTTTCATATTCTTTTATCTTTATTATCTTGGTAATTGTCTGAAGTTCTGTGTCTTGTCGTTCCAGTTGCCGTTCTGTGACGGACGGATCGTGATGACGAAGCTCTCCTCGTCGTGGATTCCGCCACCGAGGTAGTCGTCAAGCGCCATGGCGATGGCAGCATAGACCTCCCCGCCGAATTCCTGCGAGAGAGCCATCGAGATCGCCGCGGCGATCTCCGGTGTCATATTCCCGTTCTTTTTAGAAGGTTTTGCCGCTTTGGTCGCTTTCGGTGCAGCGGTTTTCTTGTTTGCGTTGCCGATCCATCCGAAGATGAACGCCAGGATGGTCAGCGCGATGAACACAACCGAGACGGAAATCAGGGTAAGAACCCATCCGTGCGGGTCTTTCTCCTTCATTATCTGGCTGTTGGTCTTCGCGTCCACGTCTCCGTTGTAGGATCCAGGGGTAGGTTTGTCAGTGACCTTTGTCTCGAAATCCATCATTTTCACTCCAGTCGGAACCTTAACCACTGAACAGTCAGAAGGAAGGTCTGCCGGGATGTCGATTGTGTCGATGATGGTGCGCCCGTCATTGCTGACGAGATAGATCGTGGAACCGTTGCGCAGGGTGAAATTCGTGTAATATGTCCCCTGTGAGGCGTTTCCGCTTGTGTAGAAAACGACGCTCTGACGTGGTTTCAAAATTGTCGAAGCGTCAGATGCGGGAATATGATATTTCCGCAGGTTGTCCTTGTCATCGGACAGGTAGCAGCCGGCGAACTTCACGCTTCCGTAGGAATTGTTGAAGATCTCGATCCAGCCTGTCCGCTGACCGTAGCCGTCCGTAAGCCCGTTCGTGTTCTCCACGAGAACCTCTCCGATCCTCAGATCCGAAAGGTTCTGAGCGCCGAGAGCCAGTCCGGAGAACAGCAGGACAGCCGATAATATTAATCGTCCTGATCTCTTCATAATATTACAGAGGAAGATTGTCGTGTTTCTTGGCAGGCATCTGCTGCTTCTTTCCCGCAAGCTGCTCAAGGGCCCTGATGATGCGGAAGCGGGTGTTGCGAGGCTCGATGACATCATCGATGTAGCCTTTCTCCGCCGCCTGGTAAGGGTTGTTGAAAAGTTCTTCGTACTCCTCTTTCTTGGCGGCCCGGATCTTTTGCTGCTCGGCTGGATCCTCTACAGCCTTGATGTCCTTGGCATAGAGCACGTTGACGGCTCCGTCAGCACCCATAACAGCGATCTGGGCGGAAGGCCAGGCATAGACAAGGTCGGCACGCAAGTGCTTGCTGCTCATGACGATGTAGGATCCGCCATAGCTCTTGCGGAGCTCAACGGTGACTTTCGGCACGGTCGCCTCGCCGTAGGCGTAGAGCAGTTTCGCTCCGTTGGTGATGACAGCGCCATATTCCTGCTGGGTTCCAGGGAGGAATCCAGGCACATCGACCAGCGAGACGATCGGAATGTTGAACGCGTCGCAGAAGCGCACGAAACGGGCACCCTTGCGTGAGGCGTTGATGTCCAGCACTCCGGCGAGCATCTTTGGCTGGTTCGCCACGATTCCGACACTGCGGCCGTTCATATGGGCGAATCCCACGATGATGTTCTTGGCGAACTCCTTGTGGATCTCGAAGAACTTGCCGTCATCGACGATGCTTGTGATGACCTTGTACATATCGTAGGCCTGGTTCGGGTTGTCGGGGATGATCTCGTTGAGGGAGTCGTCAACCCTGCTGACCGGATCGTTGGTCGGGACCCTCGGAGCCTCCTCCATATTGTTCTGAGGAATATAGCTGAGGAGTTCCTTGATGGTGTTGATGCCTTCCTGCTCATTCTCGGCCGCGAAGTGAGCCACACCGCTCTTGGAGGCGTGCACGCTGGCTCCTCCGAGTTCCTCCTGCGAGACAACCTCACCGAGGACGCTCTTCACGACAGCCGGGCCGGTGAGGAACATGTAGGAGGTGTTCTTGACCATCACAGTGAAGTCCGTGAGGGCAGGGGAGTAAACCGCTCCGCCGGCGCAAGGACCGAATATTCCGGAAATCTGCGGGACCACTCCGGACGCGAGGATATTCCTTTCGAATATTTCCCCGTAGCCTGCGAGCGCGTCAACTCCTTCCTGGATTCTCGCTCCGCCGGAGTCGTTGAGGCAGATGAAAGGGGCACCGTTTCTGGTTGCCAGATCCATAGCCTTGCAGATCTTCTCCGCCATAGTCTTTGAGAGGGATCCTCCCGAAACGGTGAAATCCTGGGCGGCCACATAGACCAGACGGCCGTCGATCGTGCCCTGTCCGGTGACAACGCCGTCTCCGTCGAAGTGCTGCCTCTCCATTCCGAAGTTCGTGCAGCGGTGACGGACAAACATATCAAATTCCTCGAAGCTTCCTTCGTCAAGCAGCAGTGCGAGGCGCTCCCTCGCCGTCAACTTGCCTTTCTCGTGCTGGGCATCGATCCTTTTCTGGCCTCCGCCCATCCTGGCCGCGGCTCTGCGCTCAACCAGTTTCTTGATGTTATCCTGCTGGATGCTCATATTTTGTTACTTTAATCAAATTTTTCCAAATCACAAATTTATCAAGAATCCTCTTTCATTCAAAATTCCTGCCCGCAAAATCGTAAATTTCCGTTGCTTGTGGTGAAATGTACATTTTGAATATAAATTATCATTGATGTCACCACAGCGCAAAGAAATTTTTCCATGGCAAATTTTTGTAACGTGAAAAATTTGCCATGGAAAAATTTCTTGCGCCCATCATGACCACTCCGTAAAATAAAAAAAGGCTGACCAAAAACATTTTCAGTCAGCCTCTAATATTCATTAGTGTAATTATTACTCCTCCGGTTTCAGCGTGCTGTAAACATTGGTGACATCGTCATCGTCCTCAAGAAGGCCGGTGAGCTTGTCAAGAGTCTCACGTTGCTCCGGAGTCACGTCCTTCAGTTCCACGTTAGGAATCCTCTCGAATCCTCCGGACACAAGCTCGTAGCCATTGTCCTCGATGTACTTCTGGATCGCTCCGTAGGACTCGTAAGCTCCGTAGATCACCACGTTCTTCGTGATGTTCTCGTCCTTGTCCTCCTGCTCCTCGATGAAAACCTCAGGATCATCATCGCACTCGCAGAGGGCGAGCTGGAGCTCGTCGATGTCCATCCCTTCCTGATACTTGATGCGGAACACGCACTTGTGGTCGAACATGAAGCTCACGCTGCCGCTGGTTCCGAGAGAGCCTCCGCACTTTGTGAAGTAGCTTCTCACATTGGCCACCGTACGGGTGTTGTTGTCAGTCGCCGTCTCGACGAGATAGGCGATTCCGTGAGGGCCGTAACCCTCGAACACAACCTCCTTGAAATCTCCCTGGTTCTTCTCAAGGGCTCTCTTGATGGCCTTCTCGACGTTGTCTTTAGGCATGTTCTCGCTTCTGGCCTCCGCCATAAGGGCTCTGAGCCTGGAGTTGCCGACCACGTCAGGTCCACCCTGCTTTACCGCGATGGTGATTTCCTTTCCGATCTTGGTGAAGGTCTTTGCCATGTGACCCCACCTCTTGAGTTTCCTTTCCTTTCTGAATTCAAACGCTCTTCCCATATTCCTTATTTGGTCTGGTTCTCGATGCGGGTGATGTACTTGTCGATGTCGTAGCCTTCAACTGACTGAGGGTACTGATCCTTGATCTTCTTGTAGAAAGTGAGGGCCTTGGCGTTGTCTCCGAGTTCCTCGCAGGTCACGCCGGCCTTCAGAAGATAACCGGCTGCGAACATGTTGTCAGCCGCGGCCGCAGCCTTCTCGAAATAACCGACAGCCTCGCTGTATTTCTCGAGACCTACGTAGGCGTCACCGATGCACGCTGTGGCGCGGGCGGAGAGAATCGCGTCCTTGCCGTTGTACTTCTTGATATAGTCGATGGCTGCCTGATAGTTTCCGAGCTGGAGCTCGCAGACTCCGGCGTAGAAATATACATCCTTGCCTCCCTTCGCACCGAAATCGTTGATGATCTGCGCGAAACCGAGCACGTTGCCGTCACCGTTGAGGGCGAGTTCATACTCACCGTTGCGGAAGTTGGCCTCCGCCGGAATCATCTGAGCGGTGGCCTCGTCGCTCTTAGGCTGCACGTAGAATTTCTGATACGCGACAAGGGCGAGGGCGATCACCACGAGGGCGATCAGAATGCCATAGATTGTCTTTTTGTTCTCACGGAAGAACTGGTCGGTCTTGGATACGGTCTCGATGACCTTCTCCTCACGCTCCTGCTCTTTCTCCTTTAAAATTGCATCTTGCTTTGCCATTTCTATAAAGTTTTTGTTATTATCGAATAATAGTCCGCAAAAATAGAAAAAAATGTTTAATCCTGCAATATTGACGAGCCTATATGAAATTAAGGTACCGCCAAGGGCCGCCGATTCTTTCCGCGAAAGGGAATTTTGACTAATTTTGAAGAAAAATGCGCGTGATGAGACATCCTTGTGTGGCTGTGCTTGCCGTTCTCATGACCTTTGCCTCCTGCGGTGGCCGCGGAGACGGGCTGAGGGAGCTTGACAAAGTCATAGCCGATCAAAAATACTACCGGGACAGCCTTGAGAGGTCAATGAATATGTTGAGGGAAGAGTTGGACAAGACTTCGTCGGACTCTGTCAAGTGGGAATATGCCCGTAGGCTGTTCTCCGGTTATTACCATTATAGTCAAGACTCCTCTTCCAGGTACCAACGCTTGATGGAGCGGTACGCTTCCGACGACTCGCAAAGGTTTCTGGCCAAGATCCAGAAAGTCAGAATATTTCTCATAAGGAACGAGGATGACATGGCGGCTTCTGTGTTCAACAGCCTTGACACCGCGCTGGTGGTCGCTGATCCGGAACTGCTGAACGATTATATTCAGTGTGAGGCTGTGCTTTGTTCGGACATGCTGTCATCCGATATTTCCGAGGAGGAAAAAGATGTTTACCGGCAAAGGCTCAGGTCGTCCCGCACGCGCTCTTTGGCTATTGACTCCACCTCTTTCTACGCGAGAAGGATGAAGGCGCAGCTTTGCAGGGACAGCGGGGACACCCTTGCGGCTATGGCCATTCTGGAGGAACTTTACAATGGAAGCGATAATCCGCATGAAAAGGCTTCCGTGGCGTATAATCTTGCCAGAATCCATGGGAGTCAGGGCGATGATGAGGCTCGTTTCGACTGGCTCGTGCGCAGCGCCGTGCATGATTTTAAAAATGCTGAGAGGGCGTATATGTCTCTGTATGAGTTGGCTTTGATTCTTTATGACAATCATCGGTTCCGCAAGGCGGAACGGTACATCAGCCAGAATCTCATGGACGTGATCGCAGGTAATTTCAGCAAACGCCTCGGGGATTCCGGCAAGGCCAACCTGATCATCACCGAGACGGTACAGAGGGTGACGCGGTCGAGAGCCCGGTGGCTGGCTGTGGGAATATGTCTGGTGACGGGGCTGTTGGTGGTCATCCTGACTCTTCTTCGCCGCGAGGTCAGGCACAAGGAACAGATGAAGGAGACGAACAGGAGACTCGTGGACGCGAACAAGATCCGCAACGGCTATGTGTTCAGGTACATGGCCCTTTCCGTGCACTACATAGACAAGATCAGCGAGACCAGGAACGAAATCAGGACCATTGCCAAGTCGGAAGGGTTGGACGCAGTGATGAAGGCCCTGCGTTCTCCGTCCGTCATGTACAAGGAGTACGAGAACTATTACCGCATCTTCGACGAGACTTTTCTTGGAATATATCCGGATTTCGTCGAGAAGGTAAACGCTCTCATGACCGAGGAATCCCGCTTCAATCTGAACGGGGAGAAAACCTTGCCTACGGAACTCAGGATTCTGGCCGCCATCCGTATCGGGATAACGGAGAGCGGAAAAATCGCCAAATTCCTTAAATGTTCCCCCAACACAGTCTATACCTACCGGACTAAACTGAAGCGTTCCGCAGTGTGTCCAAAGGAGGTTTTTGAGGCGGAAATCTCAAAAATATAGTTGCAACCGCTCTTTAATGGTCTATATTTAAACGATATAATCCTATAAGTTATCTGCGTCTATATTCATTGAAAGATAATGATTTATTAATTAAAGAACGTCTATATTCCTCTGTAATCAGTCTATATTTCATCGCGCGGGTATTGGGCAATCCGCCGCGATTGGCGAATTTTGCATCGCGGTTGGTTCCGGACTACATCGGAACGGTCGTCTGGATGGCGTGCCCATCTAGGAAAAGTTAATACCTACTTTTAACCAAAAATAACTCATAATGAAGATTAGACTGATTCTGATTTTCGTGGTCGCGGCTTTGTTGTGTCCGGTCTTCGCGGAAGCCCAGGCGCAGCAGGGAACGATCACTGTGACAGGTACTGTCGTGGATGAGAAGGGGGATCCTTTGCCTGGCGCGTTCGTGCTTGTGCCGGGGACAACCAACGGCACCTCTACCGACGCCGACGGCAAGTTCTCAATCAATGTGTCCGCGGTAGGCTCTTTGGAGGTCCAGTTTATGGGATATGAGACGAAGAAGGTCTCCGTCCCTAAGGAACGCCGGAACATCTCAGTGTCTCTGTCTCCGGACAGGAACCTTACACTTAACGAGGCGGTGACCATCGCTTACGGCTCTGTGCGCAAGCAGGACCTGACCGGTTCGGTGACCAATGTGAAGATGGCCGATGTGAAGGACGCGCCTGTCCTTTCCGTTGACCAGGCCCTTCAGGGAAGGATCGCCGGAACGGACATTATGACCACATCCGGTGAGCCGGGAGCGGCCACATCGATCCGCATTCGTGGAACCCGTTCGATCATCGCGTCCAACGAGCCTCTCATCGTGGTGGACGGTGTGATGGACGCTGTCTCTGACCTTGGAGACCTTAACTCGGCCGACATCGAGTCCATCTCCGTGCTCAAGGACGCCTCGTCCACTGCCATCTATGGTTCCAGAGGATCCAACGGTGTCATCATCGTCACGACCCGGCAGGGCTCCACGGGAAGCAAGCCGAGGATCACGTTCAAGGCCGAGGCCGGCATAAGCCAGCTGCCTAAGAAACTGGATCTGATGAACGCAAGCGAGTACGCCCAGTACAGGAACGACATAGCTCTGTTCCAGTCATCCAACACTGACGCTGTGCCTGGAGCGTCTCCTTCCGAATATCCTTATCCGGATCCCCTTTCCTACGGGCAGGGCACAGATTGGATCGGGGCGATAATGAGGACGGCCGCCTACCAGAACTACAACCTTTCCCTGTCAGGAGGAAACAAGGAGGCGTCGTACTATGCGTCTTTGGGCTACAACGACACCGAGGGTATCGTGAAGAACAGCGGCCAGACCAGATACACGGGCAGGATCAACCTTGACCGTCAGCTCTTCAAGTGGATGAAGGTCGGGTACAAGGGCTCCTACACCTACCGCTCTCAGGACAAGCTCCTTGCGAACATCGGCGGCACGAGCACCCGCTCGGCGATGTACCTGAGTCCGCTTCTGAAGAAGACGGACTACTACATCACCGATGACGAGGACAATGTCACCACGACCTATAATCCTCCTACCGCGCTCATCGCGATGAGGACCAACTATGTGACGAGACTTTCGGCCAACCATTCCGTCTATGTGGAGATCGAGCCGGTAAAGGACCTGAAACTCAGGAGCAGCAACTCTTACTACAGCTACCAGCAGCACGGGTTCATCTATAATCCGAGCACCCTTCCGGCGAAGAATCCGGGGGAGGGCGGAGACGCCACCAGAAACGAGCGGGACGATATGACCCTCTCCAGCGAGAACACGATAACCTACGCCTTGAAGAAGAAAGGGCACAGATTCGATGTCCTCGGTGGCTTCACGGCGTACCGGTTCAAATCCGACAGGCTTGCCATCTCCGGCTCCGGATATATGGTGGACGATGTGAAATGGAACAATATGGGAGGCGTGACCGACAAGAACACGCTCAGCCCAAGCTCCGCTTCCGTCTCCACGACCAAGATGTCTTTCCTCGCCAGGGCCAACTATAATTATAAGTCACGTTATTACATCACCGTGACAGGCCGCGCGGACGGCGCTTCCAACTTCGCCGCCAACAACAAATGGGGATTCTTCCCTTCGGCGGCCTTGAAATGGAACGTCAAGAAGGAGAACTTCCTGAAGCACGCTTCCTGGATCGACGAGCTTTCACTCAGGCTCAGCGCCGGACGCACCGGAAACGATGCGGTTGACGCTTACAGAAGCCTTGAGATGCTCTCCACGACTTCCAAGGGCTACATATTCGGAGGAAGCCAGGCGGCGGCGTATTTCAGGGGGCAGCTTCCAAGCCCGGACCTCACCTGGGAGAAGACGGACCTTTACAATGTCGCGACCGATATGTCCTTCTTCAACAGCAGGCTCAATGTCACGGCCGAGGCCTATGTCTCCAAGACCAGAGACCTTCTTATGGATGTGCAGGTGGCTTCCCAGACCGGATTCAACTCCCATTTCGTGAACCTCGGAAACACCTCCAACTACGGAGTCGAGCTTTCCATCGAAAGCCGCAACATCGTGCGGAAGGGCTTCACCTGGACCACGAACCTTACGCTGTCCCACAACAGGCAGAATGTGGACAACATCGGAACCTCTGAATATGTCTCCGTGGCCGACTCGGGCGGAAACAACCCGTTTATGATGCACGGATTCGTGAAGGGCTATCCGCTCAACGCCCTTTGGGGATTCCGCTACGCCGGAGTATGGCACAACACTGAAGAGTTCAAGCGCAACGAGGTCACGCACGCCTACACGTCATCCTCTGTGATCACGCCTGACAAGTACGACATCAACCTCGGAACGCCTCGGTACTATGACATAAACAACGACGGAACGCTTGACCAGAAGGACCTTGTCTATCTTGGCAACGCTGACCCGTGGCTGTACGGAGGCGTGCAGAACACGTTCACCTTCGGCGATTTCCGTCTCGGTGTCTATGTGGCCTACTCGTTCGGCGGAAAGATCTACAACTACTCGGAGCTGTTTATGGCCGGAGGCAACACCACCAACCAGTACAGGTATATGGTCAACTCCTGGCATCCGGTCAGGAATCCTGATTCGGACTACCCGAGGGCCGGCGGCACGATGTCCAAGGATGTGCCGAGCGACAGGATGGTCTATGACGCTTCCTATGTCAGGCTGAAGAACGTCTCGCTGGGCTACACGCTCGATATGTCCAAGAAGGTCAAGTGGCTGAAGGACATAACCTTTAACCTCAGCGGGGAGAACCTCCTGCTTTGGAAAAAGTACAACGGGTTCGACCCTGATGTCTCATCCTCAGGCAGCGAGTCCACGCTGAGGCGTCTGGATATGGGCGCTTACCCTAAGGCGAGAACCATAGTGTTCAGTGTGCAGTTCAGATACTAATCATCGACAGAAATGAAACTTAAGAATATATTGACAGTGATTTTCGCTGCGGCCGTCTTCTCGGCGTGCAGCCTTGAGGAGGACACGTCCACATTCGCCAACTCCAAGTCGTTCTACAAGAACGAACAACAGTGCAGGGCGGCGTTGAACTCCTGCTATATTCCTATGAAGGATCTCTATTCCTACAAGATGATGCTTGCCACGGAGTGCGCGACTGACCTGGCATATTCAAGATCATCGACGCAGGACGCGCAGCTGGACATCTCGCCGGCGAATCCGCGTTTCGGAGCCGATGTCTGGAACAACGGCTACAAAGGAATACGCTACTGCAACGAGGCCATAACCGGAATCGAGGGCTCCAACCTTGACGAGAAGGTAAAGGCTCCGCTGGCGGCCGAGGGCAAGATTATGCGGGCCTTCTACTATTGGCTTATGACATCGTTCTTCGGGGATATTCCTTTTTACACCGAGGATGTCGCTGACGAGGCGACACTCGCAAAGGTGGCCAAGCTTCCCCGAATGTCGGCGGACTCGACCCGCGCGTGGCTTATCAAGGACCTTCAGGAGTGCCTTCCGAGCCTTCCGTTGAAAAGATCCTCCGAGATAGCTGACAACAGGGTCGGAGCGGCCGTGGGCTATATGCTCATCGCCAAGATGGCCCAGTGGAACAAGGAGTGGCAGGTGTCGCTGGACGCTTGCCGGAAGATCGAAGAAATCTACGGATCTCTGGATCAGTACCCGCTTTCGGACATCCCTTTCAGGATGAAGAACACTCCCGAGTCCATCCTTGAGGTGCAGCACACCTATTCCGCCGGAGGCCTGGACTACACATCCAATCTGGCCTGCCTTTGTATGCCTTACAGAAGGAGCGGCAACAAATATGACGGGGTTGTGATCGAGGAACTCGGCGACAACGCCACGTGCTGGGCTCCGGCGCAGGCCAACAACTATCTGGTCAACAACCTGCTGGCGGAGGAGAACAATGACCTCAGGCGGCCGATGACAATCGTCAGGGAATGGAACGGCCAGATGTTCAACACGATGAAGAACACCACGACGACGGCGTTCCTCGGTCCTAAGTTCTGGTGCCCGGATATGCAGAGCAACCACGACCACAACAACTACAAGATTTTCCGCTACGCCGATGTCCTGCTGATGATCGCCGAGGCCCACTGTATGCTTCAGGACGATATGGACGCAGCCCTCAAGTACTTGAATATGACGAAAATCCGCGCCGGGATAAGGCTTTATGACAAGCACACCTGGAAGAGGATCCGCGAGGAGATTATGGCGGAGCGCGGACGGGAGCTCTTCGGAGAATTCCAGAGGAAGTTCGACCTCGTCAGGTGGGGAACCTGGTACGAGCGCACGGAATCCGAGACCCGGTCCGTCGCACTGAAGACCAACATCCTCCCTTGCCACAGGTATTACCCGATCCCTGCCGTGCAGGTGGCCTACTCAGGCTATGCGCTTGACAATAAGGAATATGAACAATACGGAGTACAATAATAAACACAGAATGAATATGAAACATACAACCATACTTAGGAATGCCCTGACAGCGCTTCTGGCCGCGGCCGCCCTTTTCGCGGCTTCCTGTCAGGAAGAGAAAGAGTCTCCGACAAGGATGACCCTCGCTGTCAATGACACTACCATGAACCTTTCCAGCAAGGCCAGTCAGCAGCACGTGCTGGTCTATGCCAAAGGCAGCTGGAACGCAAGGCTTGGCGAGAACGCCGACTGGGCCACTCTCGACAAGGCTGACGGCTCGGGAAACGGTGAGTTCGTCCTGAATGTGACCGGTAACGATGGGCTCCGCCGCCGCGCGGACATCGTTCTGACGGCCTCAGGAGTGAGCAAGACCATTTATATTCATTTGAATCAAGATGGCGCGCTCGGCAATCCAAAGATCACGTTCGAGGACACGGACAAGCATTACATCGCTTGGTCCACGGATGATCACATCACCTTCAAGTCCAATGTGGACGAGTCTCTTCTGAAGGCGGAGGCCTCTGAGGACTGGATCACCGGCCTCACTGTCGAGGACGGCAGGCTGAGCTACAGCGTCGGCGAGAACACGACCGGCGAGGAGCGTACCGGAACCTTGATCCTCTCCTACACGGATGACGAGGCCACCTACCGTGCCACGGCGACCATCACCCAGGGATCAGAGGCGGGTTATCTTATCCTTGACGAGACACAGATGACGGTTGAGGCCTACGCCTCGGCCAAGTCCGTGACCTGGAAGGCCAACCTCGGGACATTCTTCCCGTCGCTGACCAGCTCTGTCACCTATGAGGGTGCCCAGAAGGACTGGATTTCGGACATCGTGATGTCAGAGGAAGGCGTTACGTTCAATGTCGCCGCCAACGAGATAAAGTCCGAGCGCACGGCCACAATCAAGTTCGAGCTCGCCGAGAAGGGCGTGTCCGCCGAACTGAAAGTGACACAGATCATCCCTACCAAGCAATATTCATTCGCCGAACTCCGCGCGCTTCTGACTTCCGCCGGGGAATATAAGTTCGACGGCGACTGGTTCGAGGCAGTGGCTGTCGCTGACGGAGGAAAGGAGAATATGGACACGGATCCGATGCTCTCTGCCTCGTCAATCGACTACAACGAGTCCGCGACGACGAACTACCTGCAGGGAGTTGACGGGAAATATGGCCTGAGAATCAAGGTGGCGACCGCCGCTGACAACACCCTCAAGAGGGGCGACAAGGTCAAGGTCTCCCTTACCGACGCCACCCTCGTCCGTGAGGACAATCCGGTGCGGTACACCCTCAAGGGGCTCACTGCCAACAGCTTCACCATTGAGTCCAGCGGCAACGCCGCGTCTGTCTCCAGGACCGTGTCACAGATCGGTGACGATGACATCTACACGCTTGTCACACTGAAGAATGTGGAGATAGCCTTCTGCTACGGAAGCTACAACAACGTCCGCACGACCTGGATCAGCACCAATATGCAGAATTTCGACTACAGGATCCTTCGTGACGCGAACGGAGCGAGGATGAATATGCTCGTGAACAGCAACACTCCTTGGGCCATCACAGACAACGGCGTGCCGCAGGGTTCCGGTGACATCACGGGAGTCGTGGTGAGCTCGACATCAGATTTCCACAGCGCAGAGCAGCTCGGAAAGTATCAGATCCGTCCTATCGACCTGAGCGACATCGCATTGAAGACCACCGGATTCAGCGAGACCCTTGTCGAGTGGTTCTGGCCGGGAACACCGACCGACCATAAGACCGGAGACACATTCGATCCGTCGGTCGGAACCGGAGTGATGAGCAGTGTCGGCGGCAAGCCTAACCAGACAGACTCGTTCCTCAACTTCACAGGAAAGCCGGACACCGCCACTGACAGGGCCAGGGGAACACGTTTCGATGCCATCTGGTGGAAATCAGGAGCGGCCAACGCTTCGGTACAGTGGTCGTTCTCGACAGCGTCCGTAAGCGGAAAGAAACTTGCGTTCATCTTCTCGTCCGCTATGGGGCAGATGAAGGAGGATGCCACAGGTCAGGCTCCGGTCAACTGGAATCTGGAATATTCCACGGACGGAACCAACTTCAAGACGGTTCAGAAAGTCTTGATCAGACCTCTTCCTGCGAAGGCCTCCAAGATGAAGTCACTCCCTGCCGCTCTCGATGAATACTGCATCGATCTCCCGGCCGAGGTCGCCGGCAAGGACAACGTCATCATCCGCCTCATTCCGGCCGATGGTACCACCATCAACTTCAAGACCGGTGAGTACACCGGGCAGGTGACTTACGCCAAGGCTCAGTATATGCGTTTCGGCGCTGTCGCTGTTAAATATGTAAAATAATGAATATGAATAGAATATATTCAATTATTGCCAGTCTTTTCACTGTGTGGGCCTTTTCGGCCTGCACGGTGGATGACGTGGGGAGGTTCGAGTTCTCGGAGTTCGGAATCTCCCAGTCCGAGGTCATATTCCCGGCCAGGGCGGAGTACAACGACGGGAAGGTTGTGACTGACCTCAAGAAAGACATCCAGATACTCTCGAACCAGGACTGCTTCGTCACCTATTGCGACGGCGAGGTCGATTGGATGAGGATCAGGAATCTGGAGGACTATCAGGTCTGCCGTCAGATCGCCTTCACGGGGGACTGTACCTTCCGCATCGAGTGTGACCAGAACGATGACTATGCCAGGATGGTGAAACTCTTGGTGCAGACTTCCTCCAGAACCGACACCTTGGTTGTCCGTCAGAGCGGAAAACGTGAGCCGAGCCTCAGACTGGCTTCCAGCTCGCTCATCCTTGACGGAAGCAAAGGCGGCTCGCAGAGTGTGGAATATTCTACGAATATCACTGACCTCGAATCCCTTGAGTGCGTCATCAGCTATCCGTCCGATCAGGAATGGATCACCTCCGCCACTGTCGGGGACGGCTCGTTGACAATTAGTTACGATGCGAACGCCGACAAGGAGAACCTTCGCACCGCTTCCGTGAAAATCTCTTACACGGACGGGTTCGGGACTGAATATTCACAGACTTTGTACGTCATCCAGAAGACCGGGAATGACGGCCTGGGCAAGTCGATGTCGTTCTCCGAGATCCGTTCTTTTGGACGTGCCGGAGAGACTGTCACCATTGATGACTATGTGATGCTGGAAGGCTATGTGGTCGGAAACAAGGAATCCGGCAACAGTGGGGAGAACGAGAAACTCTCCACCACCAGCTCGGACAACACCTCATATTTGAAGGATATCTATGTGGAGAGCCTTGACGCGGCTTATGGCTTCCTTATAAAGGCCGAGACCGTCGAGGACAACATATTCTCTCGATACGACAAGGTCACCCTGCTTCTCAAGGGGATGACTATCAGGAAGGAACTGGAACCGGAAAGGTATGTCATCGAGGGCTTCACGACGGCCAATGTGGTCGGACGCGAGGCCGGCACCTCCGCTCCAGAGAAAGAGAAGTATATCTCGGAACTCACAGACAATGACCTCTATACGCAGGTGACGCTGAAGGATTGCGAGTTCGCTGTCCGGAAAGGCTCCCTGACCCCGGTCAACGATGCCTACACCCTCTCAAGCGGCAAGGGATTCATCTCCAAGTACCCTCGGCTAGTGCGGGACATCCAGGGCAGCACCATCTACACGTACACCAACACGACCTGCCCTTACCGCAGGGACGGAGTGAAACTTCCTTACGGATCCGGCACCCTTACCGGAGTCGTGGTGTCCGAGCTCTATCCGAACTATGTGTACGGGGACAATGACGATGACGACCTGTGCGGCAACATCGGACGCTACCAGATCCGCCATCAGGCATATTCAGACATCGCTTTCGACAAGGAAAGGACGTTCTCGAACATCCTTCTGGAGTTCAGGTACGCCGCTGGGTTCAGAAGCGAGGACGGAGTGTCGTATTTCCGCCCTACCGAGGGACAGGCCACGGCCCGTTTCCTCCATTCGACAGGCGCGGCCGTGACATATTGTCCGTCCACATTCAACTATATCGGCTGGACCGGAACATCGGCTGGAGTGGCTCCTTTCAAGAACCATAAGGGTGCGGACGCCTCGCTGGACGAGCCGCTTGGATATTCATTCGCCACCGGATATTATTTTGACTATTCCGGCACGAACAGTGACGGAAAGGGCAAGGTCGATTCGAGGAGCAAGAACAATTCCTACAACGGAGCTTCCGCGAAGATCTATGACGGCTGGATGTCAAAGGCTTGGTGGAACGACGCGACCGACAAGGCGGAGTCCTGGATAATCGAGTTCTCCACGAAGGATGTCACGGCGAGCCACGTTTCTATGCAGTTCACCTCGTACGGAGCCCAGACCGGAGCCACGGGTAAGACCCCGTATTCCTGGACGGCGTACTGGTCTGAGACCGGGGATCTGTCCGATGACGCGGCCTGGCACAAGATCGCTGACTATGTGGTTCCGGACGGAGTCGTGAACGGTCAGGAGAGGGATTGGCAGCTGCCGGCGTTCAAGCAGTATGACTTCGCTCTTCCGCTGGAGATCCTTGGCAAGGAGAAGGTGTTCATCCGCCTTAGGCCTTCAAGCAAGGACACCAACACCGGCTATTTCGGCGAAGGCAGCATCGCTGACGGCACCGACTCGGGAAATGGTATTGATTATTTCGCCATAAGATACAATTAGAGCAATGAAAAGAATATTATCGATAATGATGCTGGCCGCCGCCCTCGCTTCCTGCGGGAAGACGGAGGCCGACAAGCCCGAGACCGAGATCTCCGAACAGCCGCAGGCGGGACGGACGGAGATAAAGGTGATGTCATCCAATGTCAGGAACGGATCGGAGGATTCGGGGATCAAGCTTTGGTCCTACAGGAAAAACGCCTATTTGTCGATGCTCAGCGATATCCAGCCGGACATCATCGGCTTGCAGGAGGCCAAGAAGCACACCCTGAAGGATCTCGCTGTCGCCACTGAATATGAGATTTACAATGTCTATGAATATGACGGATCGAATCCGACTGTAGTCAACGACCATCTTCCGCTGAACGCCATAATGTTCCGCAAGTCCCTTTTCGAGAGACTGGACGCCGGGGTGTTCTACTACAATGAGGAGGATCATCTGAAGCCTGTGCACTACCCGTGCGGGGCTTCCGGATGGCAGGTCAGAGGCTGCGTGTGGGTGAAGCTGAAGGTCAAGGCCACAGGCAGGACAGTGTATTTCTTCGACACCCACTACACCCACGATCCCGAGATTATGGACGCTGACGGGAACAAGATATTCAACATCGAGCCTCGCCGCAAGGCCTCCGAGATCCTTGTGGGCGAGATCGAGGCGAAGGTGAAAGGCGAGAACGCCGCCGTGTTCGTCACCGGGGATTTGAACTGCGCCAGGTCGGACGGTGCCACCAGAAACGGCCCGAGGAGCCTTGAGCCGCTCGTTGAATATATGTGGTCGGCCAGAGAGGACGCCAAGTACTATGACGGGGCAATCAGCTTCAACGGATTCGATCCGGACTACGACAAGGCCAGCGGCAACATCGACCACATCTTCTACCGTGGAGCCGAGGCTCAGGAGTTCATCACTGTCAACGGTCACGACTATGGGGTCTATTTCATCTCGGACCACTATCCTGTAACCTGCACATTTATACTTTAGAATGAAGAGAATATTATTGTTTTTCGCACTGCTTTCGGTGGCCGCTGGCTTGTCCGCGGCCCCGAAGGCTTTCACTCTGAAATCCCCTGACGGGCGGATGAAGGTTGAGATCTCCACGGACGGAGGGATCTGTTACAGTCTGACCCACGATGATGTCCTTCTGCTGGAGAACTCAGGCCTGTCGATGTCTCTGACGGACGGTACCGTTTACGGCGGACCGGAATCTAAACTTAGGCGCGCGAGAATCGGTTCCGCCAACCGAACCGTGAAGGCCGTGGCCTACAAGAAGGCCGAGGTAAGGGAGAACTACAACGAGCTGACCCTTGAATATCGTGGCTTCAAGGTCATATTCAGGGCTTATGATGACGCTTGCGCCTACAGGTTTGTCTCCTTGTCCGACAAGCCTTTCATTGTGAAGGACGAGCAGGCGGACTTCCGCTTCCCGGAGGACAGGACGGCTTATATTCCTTATATTCATAAAAAATGGAAAGGATCGTTGGAAGAGATTCTGGAGAATGACTTCCAGTGCCCATACACGCACTCGTTCCTTTCCGAGTGGAACGAGCGCTACAGCATCGCACCGCTTCTGGTGGAATGTCCTGAGGGCAAGAAGGTTGTGATCACCGAAGCGGATCTGATGAACTATCCCGGAATGTTCCTTTACAACTATAAGAAGGGCAACGGGGAGACATTGAGCGGGTATTTCGCCCGTGTGCCGGACAAGACCGAGATCGGCGGTCACAATATGGTGCAGGAAAAGATAGATTCGAGGAAGGATTATATCGCTGAATGCCAACCTTTTGAAAAGTTCCCTTGGAGGGTTTTGGCCGTCTCGTCGTCCGACAAGGAACTGACCGATTCGGACATCGTCTGGAAACTCGCCACCCCTGCCGCCGACACTGACTGGTCCTGGGTGCGTCCCGGCAAGGTGGCTTGGGACTGGTGGAACGCCTGGAACATCAAGGGCGTGGACTTCGAGGCCGGAGTCAACAACGACACCTACACGTACTACATCGACTTCGCCGCCGCGAACCACATTGAATATGTCATCCTCGATGAAGGCTGGGCGGTCAAGTACGCCAACGACCTGAATCAGGTCGTCCCGGAGATTGATCTTGAGGAGCTTGTCGCTTACGGCAGGGAAAGGGGAGTCGGCATAATCCTTTGGGCCGGCTACTGGCCTTTCGCAAAGGATATGGAGAACGTCTGCCGCCATTTCTCCGAGATGGGGATCAAGGGATTCAAGGTGGATTTTATGAACCGTGACGACCAGCCGATGGTGGATTGGTACAGGAGGGCCGCCGAGATGTGCGCCAAGTACCATCTTCTGATGAACTTTCACGGAGCATACAAGCCGACCGGACTTCAGCGCACCTATCCGAACGTGGTCAATTTCGAGGGCGTTCATGGTCTGGAGCAGATGAAGTGGAGCGATCCTTCGGTCGATCAGGTCACATACGATGTGACGATCCCGTTCATCCGGATGCTGGCCGGCCCGATGGACTACACCCAGGGAGCGATGCGGAACGCCACCAAGAAGAACTACAAGCCGATCCGCACCGAACCGATGAGCCAAGGCACACGCTGCCGCCAACTTGCTGAATATGTTGTCTTTGAGTCTCCTCTGAATATGATGTGCGACTCTCCGACCAACTATATGGCCGAGCAGGAGTGCACCGATTTCATCGCCGCCATCCCTACCGTCTGGGACGAGACCGTCGCTCTGGACGGAAAGGTCGCTGAATATGTGGTTATGGCAAGACGCAAGGCTGATACCTGGTATGTCGGGGCGATGGCCGGCTGGGACGGCCGCGAGATGGAGATCGACCTCGGGTTCCTGCCTGAGGGGGAATATTCAATGACAGTTTTCCGTGACGGAGTCAACGCCCACAGGATAGCTTCCGACTACAGGAAGGTGACGATGGATGTGCCTTCGGACAGAAAAATGAAAATCAAGATGGCCCCTGGCGGTGGCTGGGCTGCGGTCATCACTCGAAAAAATCAATAGCGATGAATATTTTTGCGCGTGGAATCATCACAGCGTCGGCCATGGTGCTTGGCGCCGGCTCGCTGAACGCCCAGGATTTTATCCTTCAGGCTCACAGAGGACTTTCTGACAAATTTCCGGAGAACACCTCGCTTGCTTTCTTCGAGGCCGCCAAGATTCCGGTCTATAAAGGTATGGAGACGGACGTGGCCATGACCAAGGACGGAGTCCTGGTCTGTATGCACGACAGGAAACTTGACCGTACGACAAACGGAACCGACTCACTTTCCAAGTACACCATGAAAGAGTTGCAGGAACTGTGGATTGACGGAGGGTACGGATGGAACGAGAAGTACAAGGAGACGCTCAGGATCCCTACGTTCGAGACCTATCTTGAGGCCTGCAAGCTTGGCGGATTCACTCCGTACGTGGAACTCAAGTGGGTTGAGGGCGAAGGCATCAGAAAGACGATCAAGGCTCTTCACGACTTCGGCTTCGACGGGAACTATGTGCTGACATCATTCAGGTGGGACAACATCCTTACGGCATCGACGATGACAGACGCTCCGCTGGAGTTTATGAAGGGCAGGTTCTCCAAGGAGATGATCGACACTTGCGCCGCCAAGGTCAAGAATCTGGTGATCAGACCGAAATCCACAAATGTGACGCAGGAACTTGTGGATTACTGCCATTCAAAAGGAATCCCGGTAGAGTGCTACGGAATCCCTGTCGGGAATGGTGAGCTTGTCAAGAAACTGATCTCGATGGGAGTGCGAGGCGGTACCTGCAATGATTGGGAAGGCCTCGGTCTGGACGGTAACCTTGGCACTCAGACCTATCCTCGGTGGCTCGATTCCGCTGCCATCTACCACATCTACCCTTCGTCTTTCAAGGACAGCGATGGTGACGGCTATGGCGACCTGGAGGGAATCCGCTCGAAGTTGGATTATGTCAAGGATCTGGGATTCAATACGATCTGGATCAGTCCGGTGTTCTGCAGCGAGTTCGAGGACGGTGGCTATGACATCACCGACTACTATAAGATAGACCCGCGTTTCGGCACGAACTCTGATCTGGTAAGACTCGTTGAGGATGCACATTCCAAGGGAATTAAGGTCTGTCTGGATCTGGTTGCGGGCCACACCTCGGACAAGCATCCGTGGTTTGTCGAGTCTGCTGGTGGGGACAGGAACGGACACTATGCTGACTACTACCTTTGGACAGACGCGGACAAGAATGTGGTCCGCAAGTCGGAGAAGAAGAAGTGGGTCGCCAAGGAATATCCGCGCGGCAAGATGTACATGAAGAACTACTACGACGTGCAGCCGGCCTTGAACTACGGCTATCTGTCTCCTGATCCGTCCAAGCCTTGGGAACAGTCGTACGACGCGCCGGGACCGAGGATGGTCAGACAGGAACTCAAGAACATCATAGCGTTCTGGTTCGACAAGGGAGTTGACGGCTTCCGCTGCGACCTCGCATGGTCTTTGGTCAAGGGAGATGACAAGGAGTTCAGCGGAGTCCGCAGACTTTGGAACGAGATCTTCTCATGGACCGCCGCGAACTATCCGGACAGGATATTCCTTTCCGAGTGGTCCAGCCCTGTGGAATCAATCTCCTGCGGGTTTGACATTGACATCATCCGACACAACGGATGTGGAACGACAATGTACCGCGACCTGGTTTACAACACGGAACGTGGCGCCGACCGTGAGACAGGAATATACCCACCCAAGGATTGCTGGTTCGACAAATCCGGAAAGGGACAGATCGCGTCGTTCGTGGTGCCTTTCGAGGAGATGTACCGTAAGACCCTCGGCCACGGATTCCCGTGCATGCCGACATCCAGCCACGACACTTGGAGGATGAACCGCAACCAGAGATCCACGCCTGAGGAGCTCAAGGTGATGATGACATTCTTCCTGACAATGCCTTGGGTGCCGATCGTCTATTACGGAGAGGAGATCGGGATGAGGTCTATGGACGGTGTACCGGCCGTTGAGGGAAGCCGTGACAGGTCGGCGGAAAGAACTCCGATGCAGTGGTCCGACGGCCCGACCGCAGGATTCTCCACCTGTGATCCGTCTAAGCTTTACCTGCCTGTGGACGTGAGCCCTTCGAGGCCGACGGTCGAGAAAGAGATCAATGATCCCGCGTCAATATATTCGTGGACAAAAGGTCTGCTGGCGCTCCGTGCCTCCGTTCCCGCTTTGGGAAACACCGGCGGCTGGAAATATACCAGTGACCCTCAGTTGCCTTATCCAGCTGTGTATGAAAGGTTTTCTGATGATGGGAAATATCTTGTGATCATCAACCCTCGTTCCGAGAAGGCTTCCGCCGAGGTCTCCGGCTACAAGAAACTGGAGGTGGTTTATGGAGATCCTAAGGCGCTTTCCGTCAAGAAGGTTTCCGGCGGACTCTCCCTCAGGATCAAAGGCGTTGGTTCCGTAATCTGCAAAGTGACCGAGTAAATGAAAAAGATAAAACTGGGACTGTTCCCGAAAGTTCTGATAGCGATAGCGTTGGGTTCCCTGCTCGGACTCATCGCTCCGGATGTGCTCGTGCGCATCCTCAAGACATTCAACGTCCTGTTCGCCCAGATCCTCAAGTTCATCGTACCCCTTCTGGTGCTGGGGCTTGTGACCCCTTCCGTGGCGAACCTCGGAAAGGGAGCCGGGAAGATGCTGATAGCCGTTATGGTGATCTCCTATCTCTCCACGGTAGGCGCCGGCCTGTTCTCATACGGCTGCGCCACCGAACTCTTTCCGCATTACCTTCAGGTAGGCGAGATCTCGACATCGGCCGTGGACGGCAAGACTTTCGAGCCGTACATCAACCTGAAGATTCCTCCGGTCTGCGACATCCTGACGGCTCTGCTTCTGTCCTTTATGGTGGGAGTCGGAATCATATTCACAGGTGCCAACGGACTGAAGAAAGGCTTTGATGAGTTCGGGGAGATCGTTAAACTCACCATCGAGAAGGTGATCATCCCGCTTCTGCCGTTCTACATCTTCACTATGATGTGCGAGATGAGCGCCTCCGGCAAGCTGGCCGCCGTGATGGGCTCGGGAGTCAAGGTGATCGGAACAGGAGTTGTCCTGTCGATCTGCTATCTGGTCCTCCAGTACATCATCGCCGGCGCGGTCGCCGGAAAGAACCCTTTCAAATGCCTCTGGAACATCATCCCGGCTTATCTGACGGGATTCTCAATCTGCTCCAGCTCGGCTGTGATTCCGGTGACCCTTGACTGCGCCATAAAGAACGGCACCCGCAAGGACATCGCTGATTTCGTCGTGCCTCTTTGCTCCACCGTCCATATGTGCGGATCGACCATCAAGTTGACCGTCACCTCGGTGGCTGTGGCCTATATGTGCGGAATCGACATATCGTTCGGCCTGTTTATGAACTTTGTCCTGCTTCAGGCCATCGCCGCTGTCGCCGCTCCGGGAGTGATGGGTGGTGTCCTTATGGCTTCCGTGGGCCTTCTGGAGTCGGTCCTTGGCTTCACTCCGGACCAGTGCGCCTTGATGATGACCATCTATCTTGCCCTTGACGGTTACGGTCCTGCCTGCAACGTCAGCGGTGACGCTGCCATAGCGCTTGTGATAGATAAGTTCTTTGGAGGCAAAAAGGAATAGTTTCCGGCTCCAGTGCCGGTTTTATGCAAGTGTGAATTTTTAACAGATTATAGCGGTTTCTAAGTCTGAAAATGACTATATTTGTCTTCCGTACAGAAGAAGACAAGATGCCGGCACTAAAGAAAATAGTCGTCCAGAATTTCAGGAACATAGCGTTTCAGGAATTGTCTTTCTCTCCCAACATCAATTGCATTTCAGGCAATAACGGGGAGGGAAAGACAAATCTTATGGATGCCGTCTGGTACCTTTCGATGACCAAAAGCGCATTCGCCTCGTCAGACAGGTTCAACTTCCGGCACGGCACCGACACATTCGCGGTCTCAGGGACATATTCAATGAATATGGGGCCGGACGCGCGGTTCTCGGTGCAGGTGGACGGCAAGGGCGAGAAGAAGGTCCGGAGGGACGACAAGGCATATTCGAAGATCTCCGAGCACATCGGGGTGCTGCCGATAGTGATGGTCTCACCGTCAGATACTTCCCTCGTCAGCGAGAGCGGTGACGACAGGCGGCGGTTCGTCAATTCGGTGCTGTCGCAGATGGACCGGGAATATCTCGCCGCGATGCAGCAGTACAACCGTTTCCTTTTCCAGCGCAACAAGATGCTCAAGGACGGCACCTTCGACGAGTCGCTTCTGGACGTGTTCGACGAAAGGATGAATGAATATGCCGGTGTGATCCACGGCAAGAGGGACGCTTTTGTCAAGGACCTTCTACCGTTGGTGGCCGAGCATTACGCAACGCTTTCAGGTGGCCGCGAGACTGTGTCGATTGACTATAGGTCGGACTTGAGGAAAGGCTCGCTGGTCGAGCTGCTGAAGGCTTCCCGGGAGAAAGACAGGATATTCAAATACACCACCGCAGGGATTCAGAGGGATGATTTCCTTTTTGAGATGAACGGCTTTCCGATCAGGCGTTGTGGCTCGCAGGGACAGCAGAAGTCGTTTCTGGTCTCCTTGAAGTTCGCCCAGTACGAGCTTATGAAGCGCAGGTACGGCTTCCCGCCGATGCTGCTGCTGGATGATGTGTTCGACAAACTGGATATGAGCAGAATCTCGAATCTGCTTGGGATGGTCGCCGGGAGCGACTTCGGCCAGATATTCATAACAGACAGCAACAAGGTCCGGATGTCGGGGATTGTTGATGGTTTGACCGCGGACAGGGCTTATTTCGAGGCTGTCGGGGGAGAGTTCAGGGAGATTTGACGATGGCGGAGTTTCAGAAGATAAAAGGCACGCCCCGCAAGGAGGCTCTGGGGATGGAACAGCTTATCCCTATGTACATCAGGGCTTTGAAGCTGAGCGCCGGGCTCAATACCCAGCGGGTTTTCGCCGCCTGGGACGCAGTGTCGGGTGTCGCCGGCCAGACGCTTCGGAAATTCTATAGGGACGGGAAACTTTACGTGACGATCTCGTCCTCGATGCTGCGGAGCCATCTGGAGTTCCAGAAGCCGGCCTTGGTCCAGGCGATGAACCAGTTTCTGGAGAAGGACGAGCTGTTCGTCAAGGACTACGACAAGGTCGGGTTCGTCAAGGAGTTGATTCTTAAATGATTTTTGTATAAGGTTATGGACAGCAAGATCAGGATCATAATCGATCAGGCGATTCCGTTCATCGAAGGTGTTCTGGAACCGTATGCGGATGTCATCTATAAGGAAGGCAGGGCCATCTCGCGCGAGGATGCGATGAACGCCGACGCTCTGATCATCAGGACCAGGACCAAGTGTGACGCGTCGTTGCTCGAAGGCACTCCGGTGAAGTTCATCGCCACGGCGACAATCGGGATGGATCACATAGACCTTCCGTACTGCAACGAGAAAGGGATCGTGGCCCGGAACTCGGCCGGCTGCAATGCCGGAGGGGTGATGAACTATGTTTTCTCTGCTCTTTACGGTGTGGCCGCACGCAAGGCGATCCGTCTGGAAGGCGGCAAACTTGGAATCGTAGGTGTCGGCAATGTCGGCCGCAGGGTTGACTCGGTCGCCGGATCTTTGGGTTTCAAGGTTCTGAAGAACGACCCGCCCAGGATGGCCGAGGAAGGGATGGAAGGTTTCTGCACTCTGGACTATCTGTTGACCAACGCTGACATAGTGACCTTGCACGTGCCCCTTAACGAGACGACAAGAGGAATGGCGAACGATGAGTTCTTCGCGATGATGAGGCCCGGAGCCATATTCATCAACGCTTCCCGTGGCGAGGTCGTGGATGAGGCGGCGTTGAAGCGGGCTATCCCGAAACTGGGTCCTGTGATCATCGACACCTGGAACAACGAACCGAACATCGACCTTGAGCTTCTGAATATGGTTGACATCGCCACCCCTCACATCGCCGGCTATTCCTACCAAGGCAAGCAGAACGGCACCATGATGGCCGTCCGTGCCCTTGCGCGCTTCTTCGGCATCGAGCCGCTGTACGATTTCTTTCCCAAGACGGAAATCATCGACCTTGAGTCAATCCGCCTTGACCTGAAAGGCAAGTCCCAAGGTGAGGTCGCGTCCGTACTCCAGTACAACTACCCGATCTTCACCGACGACTTCATCTTCCGTATGGCTCCCGAAACATTCGAGTCCCTCCGCTCCAACTATCAGTACCGCAGGGAGTTCTATATCTTCTGATCCCAACGCCTCCCCATGCATCCCCATGCATCCCCATGCGTCTATCATGCTTTCCCTTGCCTCCCATGCATGCCCATGCGTCTATCATGCTTTCCCTTGCCTCCCATGCATGCCCATGCGAGTGGATCTCCTTCTTTAGACGTATCGCTTTTATACGAATCGCTTTCAGCCCAACCCTGAACAGAACACCATAGAATAAGGAATATGCTGAAAAACCTATGGCTTACCCGAAGAGTTTTTCAGCATATCCATTGTTTGGCGGCACTCAGTGGCCGTTTGCCCTGAAGGCGTTTCGTAAAGTTGATGTCGCGGGTGTTATTCATGACATCGGTCACTTTGGCACCGCTTATTCCGGAATATATCTTGTCTTGCTTTTTGTTCTGTTAATAGCTTATGTCTAGTGACCGGGCCTTTGTGGTCGCAGAGCCTGCCGAGGTGCTAGAGGCCGATTCTCCGGCCGTAATGTTGATGATAATTGAGCCAATACATTGTGCCAGACTTGCCTTTGTGTAAGAGACAAGCGAAACCGTAGAGTGAATAGTCATAAAAGAATTTTTTTAGCGCTAAAAACAAATTCTATATTGATGGTAAGAATAGCACTGTTTCTATAAAAAACAGAAAAACTTCTGCTATGTTTTTTATGATTCATTGTGAACCCGTGATTTTTGTCCTATGTTTGCCCTATGATCAACATTTGAACCTTTAATCATATTATAAATATGGATAACAATAGTAATCAATGTAATAGATCAGAAACCGAGGCGACCACCCCGATACAGTCCGGTTGGGTTGACAAACCTGTTGAGGGCTATGCACACATCTATTCCGACGGGACGAATGTCAGCATACTCTTTGAATCACGTGAGGACTATATTTGGGGAATGAATGTTATAGCCGTGACAGCGTATCAATGCGGCATCGTGATTCTGACCTTGCAAGTGATGGGCACTCATTTCCATCTTATCGCAAAGGGAAGTCTTCAAGACTGTGATAGGTTCGCGCGTTCAATCGCAATGAAACATGAGTCGTTCCTTTCACGCACAAAAAGATGTCACGCGGTAACTGGAAAGATACGAGTGAGTAACGATCCCATATTCACGGAGAATGAATTGAAGACAAAGTTTATGTATGTCTATAGGAATGCGATCGCAGCCGGCTTCCCGTTGGCACCTTGGGCATATGAATGGGGCCCCGGAGATATCTATTTCGTGGATCATAACCGTTTCGCGAAGCGAGGAAAAAGAATAAGTGAATATCCTGTCTTGACCCGCCGATCGATGTTCCACACATTGACGGCTCTGCCTGAGGACTGGCTCTGTGATGCCGAAGGAATGCTCCAACCCCATTCTTATGTCGATTGGAAATCTGTCGAGGCCTTGTTCAGAACCCCACGGGCCTTCATTGCCTTCATGAGTCAGAAGAAGGACATCGAATCAGCCATTGATCGAGAATGCACCTCGTTGAGTGCGATGCATAAGGCTTCCGAGACCGAACTCCGAAGGGAAGCGAAGACGATCTGCAATGCCCTATGGAATGTGCCAGCCGTCTCAAAAGCCAGTGTGGAACAAAGAGTCGCTGTCGCCCGGAAACTATGGGCGGACAGGCGAACCTACTCATTGTCAGTTCTGAGCCGTGTCACTATGCTTGACAAGAATATCCTTGAGTCCATCTTTGGCAAAGCCCGCTGATGATTATTCATTCCGTCCACTGATGAGCGATCGTGAAAATAAGCGGATTATAAAACATCATAGTTTTGTTTTTACGGCAGAACCCTGTCCACGCTTTTTACGAATCGCCTTCAGCCCAACCCTGAACTGAATGCCGTAGGATAAGGAATATGCTGAAAAACCTGTGGCTTACCCCAAGAGTTTTTCAGCATATTCCATGTTTGGCGGCACTTAGTGGCCGTTTGCCCTGAAGGCGTTTCGTAAAGTTGAGGTGCGGCCGAGCGGTGGGTGCTATTTATCACATAGGCCACTTCGACAGGCTCAGTGACCGGATGTTAGAACCCGGATCTTTTATGTCGGGTCTTGCCTTGCAGGTCGCTGAGCCTGCCGAAGCGACTAAACAGAACGGCCACCGGGCTCGTTGACGTGACTGAACAAGCTCAGTGGCCAGGCGTAGGAGAAATTGGTCAATTGGTTAGCGGTGGGGCTAATACCGGATGGAGCCGATGCCGGCGCGGTCGGAACGGACGTTGTCGGCTTTCAGGGATTCGGCATCGATGACACCTACTCCGTTCAGCTTGTAGGTGGCGTTGCCGGTCTTGCCGCCGAGGGTGATCTTGCCGGCCCCGCGGATGATGGCGGTGGCGGTCTTGGATTCGATTCCCTGGACTTCCACCTTGCCGGCCCCGTTCATCTCAACGTTGAGGTCCTTGGCTTTGGCACCGTCCAGATTGACCTTTCCGGCGCCGGATGTCATGATCTCAATCGAGTTCTTGGCTGAGATATCCTTGATCTCTACGCTTCCCGCTCCGGAGGATCTGATCTTGAGGGACTCGGTCTTGATGCCCTTCTCGCAGGTGAAACTGCCGGATCCCGACAACTCCACGTAGGTCAGATGCTTGGTGCGGACTTTCACCTCGATCGGAGAGAGTGAATAGCTCTTGCCATCCTTCAGATTCAGTTTCAGAACCAACATTCCGTCATCGTTCTTCACCTCCAGGCACTCGAACACTTTGTCCTTGGTCTTGACCGCGACTTCGGTGGCCCCAGATGTATGCTCATAGACGACACTGAACAGGCCGTTGGCGTCGATAGACGAAATCTCTCCTACTTCGTAGGTCTTGGTCTTGTAGTCATCGTCATCGCCACTGGTTCTTGCGTTCAGAGTACCTGTTGATGTCAGGCCGATCAGAACCACGGCCATAATGTGCAATAATGTCTTCCGCATATTCATTGTGATTATTTGTTTATTGATTCATCGTTGACTATAAGGTCTCCGCTTCCGCTTTCCTGAGTCTTGACACTTTTGGCTTTCAGTTCGCTGGCGTCTATGTCACCGGAACCTGACTTGTGGAATGTGACCGAATCGGCCTTTCCGGAAAGTGTCGCGTCTCCCGAACCAGTTGACGTTACAGATAGCGTGCCAATGTTCAGATCGCTGTACTCTCCGTCCCCGGAACCTTTCTTGTCGATGACCATTTCCCTGGCGGTGACGTGTCTGAACTCATGGTCGCCGCTTCCGGTTCCAAGAACACTCAGCCTCCCTATAATGTTCAGGTTGAAAGCCTTGATGTTTCCTGATCCGACAGTCTCGATGATCAGTGAATCACCCTTGTAGTCAGAGATTCGCATATTACAGGATTTTGCAGAGGTGATTTCGGTCAAAGACGGGGCATAGACACGAACTTGGATAGGTCCGAAGATTTTAGAGGTTTTGTCAGTGAGTCCAACCGTCAGGACCCCATTTTCATTTGTCACGCGGATTGAGTCGGTCATCATCTCGTAAGAGATCACTTCAACCTTGAACTCGTTCTCGGTCTGGATGACCAACACGTCATCGATGCCACCTTTGTTGCATACCGAATGGAACTCACCTGGATTGTAGGTCACGGTGTCAACTTCTCCTTCAGCAGTGTGCATGCGGTATCGCAAGTCGTACTTGAACTGTTTCTTCGCGTCATCGCTCAACCTGAAATAGCAGGATGACAGTCCAGCCGCCATAAAGACCAGCGCCGCGGCGGTCAGGATATTCTTTAATAACTTCATAATATTCATAAATTTAGATTACCCAATTGTTTTTGTCAAGCAGCTCCTTCGGGTCGAGCCCCAGGAGCTCCATTTTTTTGATGACGGCCGGCAGCTCGACCTCCAGGAACTCTTTGCGGTTGTTCTCCAGCACAATGTCCTTGGCTTTCTCGCCGATGAAGTAGCCGATGCCGCGCTTGTAGTAGATGATGCCCTCGTTGGTGAGCTTCTCGTAGGTGCGCATCACCGTGTTGGGATTCACGCCGATCGAGGCGCCATATTCACGGACGGACGGAATCCTGTCGTCGGCGGCAAGCGCGCCGGAAAGGATTTGCTCGCAGATTATGTCGCTGATCTGTAGATAGATCGCCTTGTTTGAATTGAATTCCATAGTCAAAGATCATTAATGTTGAAGCCTTTTGATCCTGAACCAGGACCAAGTCCCGCAGATGGCCAGAATCAGCAGAAGCCATAAGTTGATGAAGGCGTTCAGCCATAAGTCAAGGTTGTCAGCATGCCGGATTGTCCAGTCATTTAACCAGTTTCCCCACCATTCGAGGTCAGCGTTGGTGATGAAGGCGCTTAACAGGCCGGAAAACACCATTTGAAGCGCAAAGAGCACAAGCACGGTGCCCACAACCTTCCATTTCTTGAAGATCAAGCCTCCGAGCAGGAACACGATCGCATTTCCCACAATGCTGGAGGCCAGAATCCAGAAGCCGTTGGCAGGGATCACAAAGTCTGATGAACCGATCTCCTTGTTGATTCTGAATGACATAAGCGAATCACCGCAGGACTTGTCGAGCAGGCAGACAAAAGCGTCGCTGAGAAAATAGACAACAACGTAAACGAGAGGGATGACTATCAGTGAGATCAGCATCATTGACGTGAATTTCTCCAGTCTGGAAGCCGGCAGCATCAGCCATTCGGACCCTTTCGCCTTGTTGGTGATCTCTCCGTAGGCTCTTGATGGGAACAGCATCACGAAAATGGTGCTCATCACCGCGAACACTCCGAATCTTGTCCCTCCCGCGGGACCGTCAATCTCAAGGCCGATGAAGATCTTCATCAGCCCTCCGTCGAACATCGCCGCGAAGAACATATATATCATGTAGAATATGATCGGGAACAGGGCGAAGATCAGCATCAGCATCCCGATGTTCTTCCACTGTCTCTTGAGGTCGTAAACGAAATATTTTCCGAACCTGCTTATTTTAAAAGTATTGTCCATATTCATTCCTCCTTATTTGTTGCTGAACATTCCCTTGATCAGTTCCTTGTTCTTGTGCACGGCATTGAAAAGGGCCTCGACATTGATCTTGCTGTCCTCGCCGGTCGTGTTAGGGTAAACCTGGATGAATCCGCCCGGAAGCTGCTCGCTGTAAAGGGATTCCGGATGAAGCTGAGTGCCGTAGTCGAAGTACAGTTTACTTGTGATCTCCTCCACCGAGGCGTTCAGCAGAACATCCTGACGGTCAAGGATTATGATCGGGTCGATGATGTTCTCCAGATCCCTCACCTGGTGGGTAGAGATCACGATTGTGGAATCATCGGAAGTGTATTTCATAATCGCGCTGCGGAACTGCGTCTTTGAAGGAATGTCCAGACCGTTTGTCGGCTCATCCATGAATATGTACTTGCAGCCGCAGGCCAACGCTAAAGAAATATAAGTCTTCTTCAACTGTCCGGCGGACATCTGGTTCATCTTCTTGGCCGGGTCGTTCTCGAACTCCTTCATGATCTCAAGGAACTTGGAATGGTCGTAGTCCGGCCAGAAGGCACCTCTTTCCTTTGCGAAGCACTCCGCCTTCATCGCTACAGGAAGGACCTCGTCCGGAAGGTAGAACTGGTTCTGGAGCAAGGTAGGGGTGCGGTCGAAAGGATTCTCCCCATCGGTGGTGATGCTGCCGGAGCAAACTTTCTTCAGGCCGCACAGAAGTGTAAGCAGGGTCGTCTTGCCGACTCCATTCTCGCCCAGAAGACCGTAGATACGGCCTTCCTCAAGCGTTGTCGTTATGCTTTTCAGGATGGGCGTCTTGCCGTAGCTGAAAGCCAGATCTTTGATTTCAATCATATCTTGTTAGTGTAATAGTTTATTAATACACTGCAAAGATAATGATGTTTTTTGAATATCAAAATATTTTTTGGATGTTTTTAAGTTTCGACTCCCGCCATTCGGTAGGCGTGCATCCGACTACTTCCCTGAACTGCCGTCTGAAGTTGGATTTGTCGCTGAAACCCACGACATAGCCAATGTGACGTACAGGAGCCTCAGGATGCTCCAGAAGGAGCTTTTTCGCGTCTTCGATTCTGATCTCTTTCCTCCATGTGAGGAACTTTTTATTGAGTATGCGGGAGCAATAGAACGATAGCTCTTGATTTGTCAAGTCAAGTTCATCGAGGATTTCTTCCATAGAGTCGTAGCACTCATGATGCTTGCCGTCCCTTACCCAACGGGCAAGGTGTTTTTCAACTTTCTCAAGAGTCTTTCTGGAATTGATTCTTCCTTGGATCGCGGCGAGTCTGTCGCCTCTGATTCTGCGCAGCCGCTTGGATATAGCCGCGATAAGGGGATTCCCTTTGCTGGAATTTCCTTTCATTTTGCTTTGGTCGGTTGGAAGGAACGAAAACCGTTTGCGTTCCTCTGGTTTGTGGTTACAAAAGCAATCCTTAAAGGATTAACTACAATTCTTAATGAATATAAAAAAGGTGATGACCTTGGTTAGATGGCCATCACCTTCATAAAAGTCAGCGATGGACTACCAGCCCAGCACGTAGGCGAAAATCAGCGGCGCCACGATTGTCGCGTCACTCTCCACGATGAAGCGCGGAGTGGTAGGGGACAGCTTGCCCCAGGTGATCTTCTCGTTAGGAACGGCTCCTGAATATGAACCGTAGGATGTGGTGCTGTCGGAGATCTGGCAGAAATATGACCAAAGCGGTGTGCCCTTCCATCCGAGATCCTGCTCCATCATAGGAACGACGCAGATAGGGAAGTCACCGGCGGTGCCGCCACCGATCTGGAAGAATCCGACACCGGCTCCCGTGGCGTTGGCCTTGTACCAGTCAACGAGGAACATCATCACCTCGACGCCTGTCTTCACGAGGTCGGTAGGGAACTCGCCGCGGATGCAGTGGGCTGTGAATATGTTACCGGTTGTGCAGTCCTCCCAGGCCGGGCAGATGATCGGAATATTCTTCTCGCAGGCAGCCATTACCCAGCTGTCCTTAGGGTCGATCTCATAGTACTGCTCCAGAACGCCGCTGCGGAGAAGCTGGTAGATATATTCATAAGGGAAATACCTTTTTCCTTCATTCTTCGCCTTTGTCCACACATCGACGAGCGCGCCCTCAAGACGGCGGAAAGCCTCCTCCTCAGGAATGCAGGTGTCGGTCACACGGTTGTAGTGGTTCTCAAGCAGCTCCTGCTCCTGCTGAGGAGTGAGGTCGCGGTAGCCCGGAATCCTGTAATAGTGTGAGTGGGCGACAAGGTTCATGATGTCCTCCTCGAGGTTGTTGGCTGAGCAGCAGACGAACGAGAACTTGTCCTGACGGATCATCTCCGCGAGGGAAAGTCCGATTTCAGCGGTACTCATCGCACCGGCCATAGCAAGGAACATCTTTCCACCCTTGTCGAGAAGGTCACAATAGGCCTTCGCGGCGTCAACCACGCACGCCGAGTTGAAGTGGCGGTAGTTGTGGGTGATGAATTGTGAAATAGGTCCTTTTTCCATTTTTTGTCCTAATGTTAAAAGTGTTTTTTTCTAATGCTATCTCGTGTCAGAAAAACCCTCTGAACGTACAATAGTATGCGAATTTAGAAATTTTAGATTACTTTTGCAATTGTTTTGGTTTTGAAGAGGTTTTATTCTTCATGAATATTTGCCAGACAAGAAACTGTTTTGAGGTTACTTAGTAAGCGTTAAAAAATAAGTTGGTAAAGATTTGGCGGTATTTTCGAGGATATAGTTCTTTTGGAAGAAGGAGTGTGCCGGTGGCACATGACTGATGAGGAAAGACATATAGACCGAAAAGACAATCAAAGATTACCAAGTTATTTTTTAAGGATTACTTAAGAAGTGATTTTCCGAATATGCTAAAGATAGGCGATTACGAATCATTCAGCAAGGTGGCGACACCTTTTTACTATTATGACATTGATCTTTTCCAGCGCACGGCCGACAAGGTGGCGGAGCTTTCCGCGCGCTATGGAATCCACGCCCATTATTCAGTGAAGGCCAATTCGGACAGGCGTCTGAATGATATCCTGAGTTCCAAGGGATTCGGAGCCGACTGTGTCAGCGGGGATGAGATAGAGTTCGCGGTCGGTTGCGGCTACGATCCGAAACAGATTTTCTTTGCCGGTGTCGGCAAGACGGACCGGGAAATATGCCAGGCGTTTCAGGCCGGGATCGGGGCTTTTGTGGTCGAATCCCTTGAGGAAATCGAAGTCATCAGCGCTTTGGCTCGTAGGCTGGACCGCAAGGCTTCAATCAGCCTCAGGATCAATCCGAATATAGACGCTCACACGCACCAGTACATCACAACCGGTCTCTATGAGGACAAGTTCGGCCTATCAGACAGGAGTTTTGACGGGGCTGTGGAGATGCTGAAGTCAGATCCCGCCCTTGATTTCTTCGGGCTCCAGTTCCACATTGGCTCCCAGATTCTGGATGTCGAGAATGTCATCGGGCTTGAGTGCGCCAAGGTTAACGAGATTGTCTCAGTGTTTGAGTCAAAGGGGTTGGTTGTCAGGAATATAGATTTAGGCGGCGGCCTTGGGGTCAATTATGACGACCCCGATTCGGATCCTATTGCTGATTTCGAGACCTGGTTCAGAACCATAGACAAGAAGCTTGCCCGCCGGCTTGACCAGACCGTCCACGTTGAGCCGGGACGCTCCGTTGTGGCTCAGTGCGGATCTCTTGTCACCCAAGTTGTTTTTGTCAAGAAAGGGGAGAGCAGGAATTTCCTGATGGTGGACGCTGGGATGAATGATCTTATCCGTCCTGCCCTATACGGAGCGTTCCATAAGATCGAGAATATCACCGCTCATTATCAGGACGGGGATTCTCGTTCGGCAAGCATTTATGATGTGGTAGGCCCGGTCTGCGAGTCCGCCGACACTTTCGGCAAGGAACGTTCGTTGCCCGAGAGCCGCAGGGGAGACCTTATAGCCATCCGCAGCGCCGGTGCCTACGGTCAGGTGATGGCCTCGCACTACAACATGCGTCCGTTCGCCCCGGCTGTATATTCAGACCGCTTGCTTGAAGCCCCCCGCCGGAAGGATTATTTCCTTGGTTGATGAATATGCCATTAGCCGCGAATCAATAACCCTTCGGTCCCTGAGCTTGCGGTCCCTGAGCTTGTCGAAGGGTCGAAGTGCCGGAGGATTTTATTCCCTGTATGGGTTGAGGTCGCTTCGACTGGCTCAGAGACCGGACATATTCCTACCTTCTGAAACCGCGGAGCTTTTGTGCGAGGTTTCCAGTCAGCGCGGTCTTCATCATCTTGCGGGTAGTCTCGAACTGCTTGAGCAGTTTGTTGACCTCGGCCACATTCGTGCCGCTTCCGTCCGCGATCCTCTTTCGGCGGCTTCCGTTGATGATCTCAGGATTGTCCCTCTCCTCCGGAGTCATGGACATGATGATCGCCTCTATTCCCTTGAACGCCTTGTCGTTGTCGATGTCGATGTCCTTGATCGCCTTGCCGACTCCCGGAATCATTCCGGCAAGATCCTTGATGTTACCCATCTTCTTGACCTGCTGGATCTGGTTGTAGAAGTCCATGAGACCGAACTTGTCCTTGGCCAGTTTCTTTCTGGTCTCCCTGGCCTGCTTCTCGTCAAACTGCTCCTGAGCCTTTTCGACGAGAGACACAACGTCACCCATTCCGAGGATTCTGTCGGCGATACGTCCCGGGTGGAACACATCCATTGCCTCCATTTTCTCTCCCGAGGAGATGAACTTGATCGGCTTTCCGGTGACGTACTTGATGGAAAGCGCGGCGCCGCCTCTGGTGTCACCGTCCATCTTCGTCAGCACGACTCCGTCGAAGTCAAGCCGCTCGTTGAAGACTTTGGCTGTCTCCACGGCATCCTGACCGGTCATCGCGTCTACGACAAATAATGACTCTGTAGGGTTCACGGCCTTGTGCAGGGCAGAGATCTCGTCCATAAGCTCCTGATCCACAGCCAGACGACCGGCGGTGTCTATGATGACCACTGAATATCCTTCCGCCTTGGCCTTGGCTATGGCGTTCTTGGCGATCTTGATCGGATCCTTGACGCCTTCCTCGGTGTAAACGGGAACCTGAATACCCTCGCCGAGCACCTTTAACTGCTCGATGGCCGCCGGGCGGAACGTGTCGCATGCCGCAAGAAGCACCTTCATGCCCCTCTTGCTCTTGATGTTGTTCGCCAGCTTGGCCGAGAACGTGGTCTTACCGGAACCGTTGAGACCCGCCACCAGGACTATTCCGGGATTCCCCTTGATGTTGATGTCCTGTGAAGCGCTGCCCATGAATTCGGCCAACTCGTCGTGGACGATCTTGACCATCATCTGCTGTGGCTTCACTGCCGTGAGGACATTCTGTCCCATGGCCTTGACCTTCACCCTGTCGCAGAAGTCCTTGGCCACGCGGAAGCTGACATCCGCGTCCAGCAGCGCCCTCCGGATGTCCTTCAGCGTCTCAGCGACATTGATCTCAGTGATCTTACCCTCACCCTTCAGAATCTTGAAGGATCTCTCAAGTCTCTCCTGTAAGTTATCGAACATATTCAGTAGCCTATTAATTGTAACCAACAAAGATAAGCAATTCCGTTGGAAGAATAAAATCACGAGCCCTAAGCGAATCTAATCTGCTTTCATGTTTCGTGATTTGTAAGACGTTAATAGTCAGTATATTCGATAATCTTGCCCGCCCGAATTGACTGTCGGTATTGTCTAATTAGTTTGAAATTAATTGATTACGTTGCGCGTTTTGACGATCGTGAGTTTTTGTTAAACGGGCACATTAACAAAATTAGCCTTCTGTGGTAACTATAGTTCAAGTTTTTCTTGCACTTACGGGAAATTGTTAATACATTTATATGCAAAGCTCATTTTTATTCACTTCTATACAAATTTCTGTTAAATGAAAAAGAATCGCACTTACAGAACGAACGCCTTTCTCGCGATGATGCTTGCAGGGTCTTTCCTGGCAGGAACGACCTCGTTAGCGTCTGAGTCCAAGGCCGGTTCGTTGTCAGAGGCGGCCGCCTCCCAGCAACAGAACCGCACTGTAACCGGAAAGGTCGTTGACGCGTCCGGTCAAGGTACGGTCGGCATCGGTGTAATGGTGAAAGGTACCTCAAACGGTACTCTGACCAATCCTGATGGAACCTTTACTCTCTCGAATGTGGCTCCCGGAGCCACTATCGTGTTCTCCAGCATCGGCTACAAGACGGTCGAGGTTGTCTATGAAGGCCAGCCTGTCAATGTGACCATCGCCGAGGACAACGAACTTCTTGATGAATCCGTAGTGACCGCCCTCGGAATCAAGAGGGAAAGGAAGTCCCTCGGTTACGCTGTGGAGGACATCAACGCCTCCGAGTTGATGAAGAACAAGACCGCCAACGCGATCAGCTCACTGTCCGGTAAGATCGCCGGTGTGAACATCACCCAGTCATCCGGAGCCGCAGGATCCGGTGCTCAGATCATCCTTCGTGGTGGTACCTCCGGTTCAGAGAACCGCGACAACCAGCCGCTCTTCGTTGTGGACGGTGTCATCTATGACAACTCCTCACAGGTTGTCGGAAACTCCGCCTTCGACGGTTCCGGATCAGGTTCGACAACAACCTCCAACCGTGTGATGGACATCAACCCTGAGGACATCGAAAGCATGTCAATCCTTAAGGGACCGGCCGCTTCCGCTCTTTACGGATCACGCGCCGCGAACGGTGTCGTGCTCATCACCACAAAGAAAGGTAAGGACGGTGTCGTTGAGGTCAATCTCAACACCAAGTACATCACATCTTGGGCAAAGTCTCTTCCTGAGGCGCAGACTGAGTACAGCCGTGGCTATATGGAGGATCTCTATGACAAAAGCGGGACCTACCTCGGGACTAAATTCAACGATTTCTCCTACAACTCTTGGGGAGAGAGAGTGGCGGCAGGCACACAGACCTATGATAATATAGGTAACTTCTTCACTCCTGCCGGAACGTGGGACACCAACCTGAGTGTTTCCGGAGGCCACAAGGACGGAAACTTCTTCCTTTCCGCTTCAAAATACGCTCAGGACGGTATCGTGCCGACCACCGGTTACGACAAGACCACATTCCGTTTCAACGGTGAGCAGAAGTTCAAGATCTTCACGTTCAGCGTCAACACCGCATATTCAAAGGCCACGACAGACAGGACCCTTACTTCGGGCGGTCTTTACGGATCATCTGGTACCGGTACCCTCGGAGCTGTCTATGGTTGGAGCACCACTGATGATATGGAGCACTGGGCCAACGAGGACGGAACCCGTTACAGAATGTTCGGAGACCGTCTCGATCCTTGGGAAGAGAGGGACAATCCTTATTGGATCCTCAACAAGAACAGCTACCGTGACAAGACCGAGCGTTTCACAGGATCCATCAATGTCCGCGCCGACATCACAAAGTGGCTCTTCATCAATTACCGTCTCGGCCTGGATACCTACAACACAACCAACTCTACCCGCATAGCTCCGGAAGGTGCGATCCAGCAGGTATGGCAGAAAGGTATGATGAGTGACAACACCCTTAAATATTCATACCTCTCCAACAACCTTATGATCAACGCCAACCACTCCATCGGTGATTTCCACGGAAACATCATGGCTGGTATGGCTACTGACGACACTTCCACCGACAGAAACTACAAGATGGCATGGAACTTCGAGGTTCCGGATTTCTATTCATACGCCAACGCTACGGACAACAACAAGAAGTTCCAGCACTCGGCGACAAAGAAGAGACTTGTCGGTGTGTTCGGTGAGGTTCGCCTTGACTGGAAGAACACAGTTTTCCTCTCTGTTACGGGACGTAATGACTGGACTTCAACCCTTCCTGTCGAGAACCGTTCTTATGTCTACCCTTCAGTAAGTGGATCATTCGTGTTCAGCCAGCTGCTTCAAGACACCGGCGTGATGTCTGACGACATCCTCAGCTTCGGTAAGATCAGGGCATCCTGGGCAAAGGTAGGTAAGGACACCGGCGCTTACGAGACCAACACCGCTCTTTGGCCTGTCGGCTCATACCTTTTGGGCAAGACCGGAGTCGGCGCTACCTGGACCCGTGGTAACCCTTACCTCCGTCCTGAGATGAGCAAGTCTTCCGAGATTGGTCTCGAACTCCATTTCTTCCAGCACAGGTTGAAGATGGACGTCGCTTACTACACCAATGACTCCTACAACCAGATTCTGAGCCCTCGTGGACCTCAGTCAACAGGTTACATCTTCTGCTCGATCAACGCCGGTAACGTTTACAACAAGGGTATCGAGTTCTCACTCTCCGGAACCCCGATCGAGAACAGGAATTTCGTTTGGGAATCAGCTCTCAACATCGCCGGAAACAGAGGCACAATGGACGGCCTTCCTAAGGGTATGGACGTTATGTATGTGACCGATGTTCAGTACGGAAGCGCCAAGGCTGCTTCATTCTCAGGAGGCGACTTCATGGCCATCAGCGGAACCACATGGATGAGAGACAAGAAAGGCAACATTGTACTTGACTCTAACAATATGCCTCTTAAGACTGACGCCACTGCCATCCAGGTCGGAAACCGTGAATCCAAGCTGACTGGAGGATGGAACAACACCTTCACTTACAAGAACCTGACTTTCAATATGCTGTGGGAATTCCGCATCGGTGGTGACGTGTTCAATGGAACCAAATATGCGATGACACAGAATGGTACCAGCAAGTTCTCAGCCGAGGTAAGGAACCAGCCTCTGGTCATCAGTGGTGTGCACCAGATTCTCGACGATAAGAAAAAGGTCGTCGGCTACACTGATCCGGAGACTTATGTTTTCGAGCCAGATCAGACTTACGACTTCAACAACCAAAAGACATCCGGCTACAACATCATCAAGAACTACTACACTGGATCTTACAACTACGAGACCGCAAACTGGATCACCGATGTCAACTCTTTGAGACTCCGTACCCTCTCCGTCACCTACAATCTTCCTAAGAAGCTTTTGGAAAAGAGCAAGGTCATCAAGAGGGCATCCGTTTCCGCCATCGCGAACAATCTCCTTCTCTTCACGAACTATGACGGGGATCCAGAGGTTGCCGCTTCAGGAGCGGGCCGTGGAGGTTCTTCTTCAGTCGGATTCGACTACTGCGGTGTTCCTGCCGTCTCAAGCTTCACGTTTGGTGTGAACCTTACTTTCTAATCAGCCGTGACATCATTTAAATATTCAAAAAGTATGAAACTTATCAAAACAATATTTCTCACTGGTGCTTTGACGGCGGCGCTCTCGTTAGTGTCCTGTGCCGAATGGCTGGATGTGAACACCGACCCTGAGAATCCTACTCTGGAGTCCGCCGAGTACCAGCTCGAACTTGCCCATTGCGAGTTCTACACCAACAGCGCGCAGCAGTTCGCCGCCTGGCGTTCTTCGATGGCGATGGGAGATTGGACTAGAAACATCAGTGGTGGTACCTACTGGAGTATGTCCTTCTGGGCACCGGCTGACGGTATAACAACAACACCTTACCAGTGGTTCCTCGTCGGAGCGGGTGCTACCCTCAAGGATATGTACGCCAAGGCTATGGCCGCGGAGAACTGGCACTATGCCGGAGTTGCGAAGGTGCTTCTTGCCTACGGTTATATGCTTATGACCGACCTTTACGGCGAGATGCCTTACACACAAGGTCTTTCCGAGAGTGCCATTCCTGAATATGACAACGGCAAGACAATCTATCTTGGCTGCCTTACGGACATCGATGAGGCTATAGACCTCCTGTCAAGAAGCATTGACACCAACAAGATGCCGTCACTTGCGGTCGGAGATTTCTGGAACAACGGTGATGTCAACAAGTGGTCGAAACTTGCCAATCTGCTCAAGGCCCGTTGGATCAACAAGCTCATCAAGAAGGGCGAAGGCAGTTATCTTGAAGGTAAATATGATCGTCAGGCTATCCTGGACTGCCTTTCCAAGGCTATGACCAGCAACGCTGACAACACCGTCATCAACCATACGGATGACAATGGCACGACTCACGATGACCTTGGTTGGAACGAGCCGGTGGATTACTCTCCTTTGTTCTCCGTCTGCGGAATGAACAGCGGTTATATGGCCACCAAGATGCTTTACGACAACCTGACGAACTTCGATGGTCTGGGAGTCGAAGATCCGCGTGCCGACCACATTCTTCCTTGGGCGAAGTCCAAGAAGAGCGATGCCGCACCTAAGGAGATCAAGTGGAATGCGAACGGTACTTGGAGAAGGACCCTTGGCGTGGATATGTCTTCGAACATATTCAGCACCGGTGGTCCGCTCAGAGCCAGCTATGGTTCAGATGACGCGGCTGCTAAGAAGGGTATCCGCAATGGTGATTTCTTCTGGATCAACTCATCGTCAGCAGACAGACTTGGGGATACCGTCTATGTTGAAAGCACATCCACTTCCAAAGGCTATCACGCCAAGAGCAGTCTCATTTACAGAAGAAACAACAACAAGGAGGGATCGGAAGAGTCCGGATCGTTCTATTCACGTGTATCCGCCCCTACTTACGTCGGAACATACGCTGAGGCTTGCTTCATCAAGGCTGAGGTCCTCTTCAACAATGGTGACAAGGCCGGAGCCTATGATGCTTACAAGGAAGGTATAAAGGCTTCCATCGAGCTGATGAACGAAAAGCTTAAGGTTTGGGTCAATGAGGACGCGTCTTTGGCTTCCTGTCCTTCATTCACTCCTATCGCTCAGGCGGACATCGACAACTTCCTCGCGAACGGTATCGGTTCCTCCGGAGATCTGACACTGGGCAGAATCCTTACCCAGAAGAGAATAGCGTTGCTGTTCTCAGTCGAGATCTGGAATGACATGCGTCGTTACGACTTCAACAGGAGTCTCTTCCTTGGATGGAACATCGCGGCCTATCACGACGTGAACGCAGCCGCTTCCGAGGCCATCCCTGCCGGCCAGTATTTCCGTCGTTGGAGACAGTGCTCGCACGAACTTAACTACAACACCGACAACCTTCAGGCCATCGGTAATCAGGTGCCTGGCGCCGACATGTCATACGTGAGGGAGACTGACGGCAAGAATTGCTGGAACCTCAAACCAGATGTCTGGACCATCAACGTCTGGTGGGATTCCGACCAGCAGTAATCCAGATCACTCTATAACTCTAAAAGAGGACGGTCAGAATGACCGTCCTCTTTCATTATTGATCACCTCGTCAACATAATCAGCTTATTTGCTGAATTTTTCATCATATTTCGACCTCGATTTGGCTAAGTGTGGCGAAATTTCCGAAGATGGTGGGGAATCCGGGAATATTCATTATCTTTGATGAATGGACATCAAATGGTTGGCTGTATGGAGGCAAAAAGGATAAGGTACCCGATCGGGGTGCAGACTTTCGACAAGATCATAGAAGGGGGCTATCTGTACATAGACAAAACGGGATATGTGCACGAATTGGCGAACTCGTACAATTATGTGTTTCTGAGCAGGCCGCGGCGGTTCGGGAAATCGCTGCTTTCCTCCACGTTCCACAGCTACTTCGCCGGGGAGAAGGACCTGTTCGAGGGTCTGGAGGCGGGACGGCTCAGGAAGGAGTGGACACGACACCCGGTGTTCCACTTTGACATGTCAACGGCGAAACATCTTAATAAGGGGCAACTGCAGCGTACATTGGGTTACAAACTATCCGAATACGAGAAGAAGTGGGGTGCGGATTCCGGCATCGCAGAGGATGACATCAATGCGAGATTTGAGCGTCTTGTCAAAGCGGCTGTCGAAAATACCGGCGAGAAGGCCGTCATAATCATTGATGAATATGACGCCCCGCTGCTGGACGTGATGAACGACAGGGAGAGGCTGGCCCCGATGCGGCAGATAATGAGGAACTTCTATAGCCCCATCAAGAGCCTTGACCCTTACCTGAGGTTCGTGTTCATCACAGGGATAAACAAGTTCGCCCAGCTCAGCATATTCAGTGAGCTGAACAACCTCCAAAACATCTCGATGATGCCGAGGTACTCCGCCATCTGCGGCATCACGCAGTCCGAACTGGAAAGAGATATGAAGGAGCCTGTTCGTGATCTCGCCGACAGTCAGGGTGTCTCCTACGACAACGCGTTGCAACTGCTTAAGCACAACTACGACGGCTACCACTTCTGCCACGGATCCGAGGACATCTATAACCCGTTCAGCCTGATCAAATGCCTTGACGCAAGGGAGTTCGGCTCATACTGGTTCGAGACCGGCACGCCCACATTCCTTTTGGAAAGGTTACGGAAGAATCCTATGGACGAGACAAAACTGGACAAGATGACTGAAATCGCCCAAAGCGACTTTGACATCTCTCCGGAACTGACGGAAGACACCCTTCCGATGCTGTACCAAACAGGCTATCTTACAATTAAAGGATACAACAAGGAAGATCATTCCTACACACTTGGCTACCCGAACAGGGAGGTTCGGGAAGGCTTCTTGAGAGGTCTTCTCGCTAACTACAAAAGTTCGGAGGGAATGAGTGCGTCATTCGTGCTGAAGTTCAACAAGGCTCTGAAGGACAACGATGTGAACGGTTCCCTTGAACTCCTCCAATCCTTCATGGCCGGCATCCCCTACGATCTGGAGAACAAGACTGAGAAACACTACCAGACAATCATCTACCTTGTCTTCTCGCTCCTCGGCTACTACACCCAGGCCGAGGTCAAGTCGGCCGTCGGACGAGCGGACGCCGTCTGCCGGACAAAGGACCGCACCTACGTCTTCGAGTTCAAGGTAGATGGCTCGGCGGAGGAAGCCCTCAAGCAGATCGACGAAAAAGGCTACATGATTCCATACAAAAAGGAAGGCCGGTGCGTCAAGGTAGGGGTGAACATCTCCTCCGTCACAAGAACCCTGGAATCCTGGAAGGTTGCCGAGGAGGAGTAGTGGCACAGGAATATTCACAGAGCGGATCAATGACACCGCTTCCCCGTGAGACCATTTCCCGAAGACCCGGGCGGATCCTGCAGCGATTTTGCAAAATGCCTTCAGGTCAAATGCCCGCGGAAGGCCTTAGAGCGGAACATTGGATGAATAAATACGAGGGCAAGTCAAGACTTTTTCATGTAACCCTGCGAATCAACCCACTCGGAGGCATTTGAGGCTGAACGTGTTTTGTAAGATGTAACCTTGCATAAGATCAATAGAATAATAAAAAAGCGTGGCCGGGTGCTTCCCCGGCCACGCTTTTTTGTGGAAAACGAACTATTACCAGCCCTTGGTCTGGGTGAGTGTGAAGCCATTTTCGGCGTAATCGTCGATCAAGGCTATTCGGCGACAACCTACATTTGATTTAACGTTTCAGCCTTGAATGGCAATGATAAGATTATTATCACACGCAGATATTTTATTTTATCGCTGTCATCAACTGATAAACCTGATGGAAGTCCGTGAAGTTGACCTTATGAGTGTCTAGATAGTTGTTGATGGTGTCAGCTCGGTCTTTAAAAAACCTCAGCAACAATTTTTTAGTAGGAGCGTAAGCAACCTTGTTCCTGTAAATGAAAGGAATGTTCTTGATTTCATAGGATGGATTTCCGTTGAGGTCATAGACACTGCCTCCGTGGCTCTCAATCTTTTTTACCTCCTTGATGTTGCTTGTGCTGGATTCCGAGCCGAACGCCCCTTTTTTCTCGTCTTTAAATACCAGTCTACGAGACGCACAGAGGAACGTTCCGTCGATGTCAAGCGAGAAAGCAAGGTAATAAGTCCTATACCTTATGAAGAGTAACCCTCCAATTGAAGCCATGTCAACCGAGGCATTATCCTTTATGCCCATGACCTTTTCATCGGAATCCATGTAGCGGATTGTTTGGTCTAGAGTACTGATGTTGAAGCGTCCTGTTGAAAAGCCTCCGTCTTTGTAGATTATTCTGCCTTCCATGAATTCCGGCAGGTAGTACTTTACGCTGTCTGGAAGCTGTTTTTCAAAGTCTCCTTGAGCGGATTGTCCCGATAATGCGATGTTCCCTATCGTCAAGGCTAAAATAAGTGAGATTATTTTTTTCATGTCATGTTTTTATAAAATAAGAGGGGACAATCACTCATCCCCTCTCATTTTGGATAATTATCAGTTACTCTTCCCAGCCAGGGTTCTGAGTGATTGTGACATTCTTGTTGGCATACTGTGTGATGACATCGGAGCAGATAGGCTCAAGGTAATTCCTTACATCGACGTTGCGGCTGTCTCTGTCCTTGATGTTGACCGGCACAAGGAATCCACGCATTTGCGAGTAATTCTTCGCGTCAAAGTCAAAGTATGTGCGTTCTCCTAATTTCAATGTACCATCAGGGTTGTAGCCTACGATAGGAATAACACTGACTTTTTTAGAGTTCGCTGAAGTAAGAAGGTTATAGCCCTGATTATTCAATGTTTTCTTCAGATTGGTTGTCTGGGCAGGCCTTCCGAATTCTTCGGCTTGACTCTCCTTGATGGTCGCAGCAAGGTCAAGCTCAACATAGCCTCCAATCAACAGATCTGGGTTATTGGCTCCCAACATGAGTTCAAGCTGTCCCCAACGTCTGATGTCAAGTACTCGGTACTGTTCGAGGAAGAACTCCATGCGGCGTTCACGACGGATTTCCCAGATGAGCGGTGTCACCGCACCTGTTGTCTTGTAGCCGAGAGTTGTCTGCTGTGCGGCTCCGGTTCTTTCAGGATCATCAGGCATGTTTGCGAGCTCAAGTGGGGCAGTCTGCTTTACACCTTTATCTATCGCGGTCTTGTCCAGAGGACGTTTGCGGATAGCATTGATGGACTTGTCAAGATCCTCCTGAGTAACAGCAGCGCCACCGAATTTGTCTGCAAGTTCAGCCTTGGCTTCTATCCAGTTCAAAACCGTCTCGGCATATCGTACGCATGGAAATCCGTTTTCGTTCGTGCAAGATCCGTAATATGTAGGCAGAGACTTTCCGTTGTATGAATATGTCGGCCCCTCTCGGTCTATGAATTTTTCGCAGTACAGACCTGTCGCACTGGCTTTCGGCTCATCCCAGAAAGTGGCTTCAAACCGAGGGTCGCGTGTTACCACCATATCCTGTAGACGGAAGCTCTTGGCGTTCTCGACTGTTGAATTGGAATACGGTTTTCCGTCTTGGCAGATCCAGGCTTTCAGCGTGCTGAGGTTCCCTGACTGGGTTTGGGCCTCATTACCATTTGAATATGAAGCTATGCAGTGCTGGGAACCGTTGTTGATGGATTTGTTGTAGGCTCTGTAGAGGATAATCTCATTGCTTGACGGCCTGGAGTACAGTGTTCCGAAAAGGGTTCGGAAATCTGTGTCAAATGCGTAGGCTCCGCTGTTGATGATCTGCTCAGCATAGCCTTTAGCGGCTTCAAGGAACAGTTTGGCCTTTGAGTCAACGTCAGAGCAGGTTTTCATGGCCTCATCGTTCTTGTGATAGATGTACCATGTGCCTTCGAACAGCATGCAACGGGAGGCTATTGTAGCCACCACAGCCTTATTCACGTAATCCTCCCCGTCATTGGAGCGGACGTTGGCCATAGCATAGTCAAAGTCTTCTTTAACCTTGGCCATCACCTCAGTTCTTGGGGTGCGTTGGGCGTACATGGCATCGTTGTCAGTAACTTCCACAACGGCATCGTAGTAAGGAACATCGCCGAACGATTCTACGAAGCGGCTGTATTCCCAACCTCTGAAGAAGCGGGCGACACCGTTCCAATGGTTGTAGGCCTCATCCGTCAGCTTGCCGTTGTCATGCATTGTGGCGAGTCTTGCGATAAGGAGATTCCACTTGCGTATGTAGGCGAAGTTCCAAGGACCTGAGCCACGCCTTGCCAGCCAGTAACCACGGTAGGCAAGTTCTGCTTTGTACCAATTGTCAGACGGCAGAGAGATAAGAATGTTAGACTGTTGTCCGGTAGTGGTGCGGTCATCACTGAACTCACCGGAAGAGTACACGCCTGGCGCATAGACCTGTCCCCAGTTGTCGGAATAGCCGGTGAAATATGACCCGTAAGTTCCGTTCACAAACAATCTGATGTTGTTCTCATTTGCCCAGAAGTTATTGTCATTCATCGTTGTTTTCGATTCCCTGTCAAGAAAATCGCTGCATCCGACGAAAGCAAGTGCCAGAGCACCAACGGAAAGTATTTTAATAAAATTCTTCATAATGTTCTTTTTCTTATGAGATTAGAAAGTAACCTGAACTCCGATTGCCGCTGTCTTGAATGCAGGAGAACCTACACCGGCGCGGCTTGAGTTGTAGTTAGATGTGTTGAATGATGAGTACCCTGCGATTTCTTCCGGATCAAGAGGTAGGCCTTTGAGATGATCAAACGTGAAGAAGTTCTCAAGGGAAACATAGAATCTGGCCTTCTCCATATTGATCCTCTGGGTCAAATGTCTTGGCAGAGTGTAGCCAAGAGTAATGTTCTTGATGCGGAGGTAGGCCATGTTCAGCATATACCTGTCGTTAGGTACCATGTTGAAGATGCTGCTTCCGCCGCAGTTTGCGGCACGCGGATAGAAAGCGTCATAATTGGCTGGTATGGTGGTTGTCGAACCATCCGCATTCGTTATGTCGTAAGAGTCATACCAGAAGTCTCCCGCGATAGCCTGGGCCATGGCTCCATCCGATGTATTAAAGCCAGGGAGGGTCATAGAAGAGGATCCGAGCATGTTGCGTTTGCCGATTCCCTGAAGGAAGATAGAGAAATCAAATCCCTTCCAGTCCGCATCAATCCTGAAGCTATATTCGTAGCGTGGGGTTGTGTTGCCGATGACAGTAAGATCGCCGTGGTCGTCCGTTAGGTTTTTCCCATTATCTATGACACCATCTCCGTTCAGGTCAACGAATTTGACATCACCAGGACCTGAGATAAGTGTCCCAGAAGCGATCTTGCCTTGTGTCGCATAGTTCTTTCCTTCGGCGAACTGGTAGTACTTTCCGTATTTATCTTTCAACTCGATGAGCTTTCCGTTAGCATCATGAGCGAAATCATCGTGCTGGAAGAGTCTGTCGACCTTGTAACCCCAAATTTCGCCATAGGTCTTGCCAGAGTACCAACCAGACAGTATTTTGCTTGTCCCATATTCCGTGATCTTCGTTTTGGCGTCGGCTATACTTGCTGTGGCCGAGATGTTAAGACCGTTAGAGAAAGAGCGTCCCCAGTTGATGGACAGTTCCCAACCGTCAGTGCGCAGAGAACCGAAGTTTCCATTAGGAGCCGAAGCACCGATGTTGTAGCTGACACCTTCCATCCCGATGATCATGTTGTTGGTGTTCCTCCTGTACCAATCAAAGGTAATGTTGAACTGATTGAACAGCGAGATGTCCGCTCCGATGTCGTAGGTTTCGATGTCCTGCCAGGTTATGTCAGGATAAACCGCACCAGGAGTGGCGAAAGACTGGTCTTTTACGCCCGAGTGGATCCAGTATGTGGTTGAGCTTCCCATTGTAGGAATGTACATGGATGAGCTTACTGTCTGGTCTCCGATGGTTCCCCAGGATGCGCGGAGTTTGAGTGATGACAGGACATCCGTGAACGGCTGCATCCAAGGTTCCTGCGTCACGCGCCAACCGGCCGAGACAGATGGGAACCATCTCCACTGAAGATTGGATGGGAATTTGGAAGATCCATCGTAGCGGAGGTTGCCTTCAAGAAGGTACTTGTCCTTGTACGTGTAGTTGACACGTCCAAAGAAACCAGCCGTTGAACTCCAGGAGGCGGAACCGCCGGAGGTTTGTGTACCCGTAGCAAGGTCAAACTGAGGGTTGGAAGTGTCGATAAGCGTCATCTTCTTTCCCCATACTCCCGTATAGTCGTAAGCCACAGCCTGGAATCCAAGGAGGAATTTGAACATGTGCGTGTCGAAGAGGTTCAGATTGTATGTCGATGTGGCGTTCCAAGTCTGGCGCTGGGAAGTGAACGAGTCCTGATAGATGGAATCATATGTTGAAGTGTAACTATAGACATTCAATTTCTTGGCGGTTATCTCTTTTCCAAGTCCATTGATGTCGTTCCACTCGTTGGTGATTGTCCGAATGTCGCCGTTGGCGTCAAGAGCGTTCACTGCGGCAGACCATGTGTCCCCCGCCATGTATTTAATGCCAGGGTTGCGCTCCTGTGTGTTGTTGACGGCGTAGGTGTAGTCCACGTCAATGTTCCAATTCTTGACAGGAGTTATTGTCGTTCCTACATTCACACTTGTGTAGTAGGTGTCAAGAGTCGCCTGGTTGGCTGTCTTGAACTCATAAGCGGCATTCCTTACATTGTCCCCATACTCGTTGGTCGGCTCCATCGGGTAGGTAGGTCCCCAGCGGAAAACATAGTACCAGACATCCGCTGTGGTCGAGTTGGTGGCAAAGGCCCATGACTTCGTTGATTTCGTGAACATGATGCCGGAATGGATGTTGAGCCAGTCGTTGATCTGGGTGTTGATTCGAGCGTTGGCGTTGTAACGCTTGAACCAATCGTAGTCCGTAACCTTAAGCATACCGTTCTGGTCAAGGTAGGCAAGACTGATGTTGTAGTTGGTTCTTCCTTTGTTTCCGGCTACGGAGACATTGTGAGACTGCGTCGGAGCGTTTTCCCTTACGAGATAGTCGTAAGCGTTGAAAGTTCTGATACCAATTTTCTTGTTTGAGCCGTCAACATACCAGTCGCGTCCGTACGTGAAAGGATCGCCAACACCGACGCTGTTCCCGTATTTGTCTTTCCAGGCGACAGCGGCGTTGTAACCCGCGCGGTCAATCTTCCAGAACGCTCCCACAGGAGTGAAGGTTTCGGTACGCTCGGCAGCTTCGACAGTATAGTGAAGTCCGTCAACATCAGCCATTTCGTAGTTTTTGGCCTTGTTTTGGATAGAGAAGTTACCGGAATAACTTACGGTCACCTTGTCAGCCTCCTTGTTACCTTTCTTTGAAGTGATAAGAATCACTCCAAAGGCAGCCTTGGCTCCATAGATTGAGGCAGATGCTGCATCCTTCAGGACGGAAATGCTCTCAATGTCATCCGGGTTGACAAGGTTAAGAGACGGAATCTCCACGTTGTCAAGTAGAATGAGAGGGGAGGATGCCCCATTGTACGATCCAACCTGACCACGTATTCTGAGGATAGGGTCGGAACCGACCTCGTTGCTGCCGACGCGTACGTTGAGACCGGCCGCCGCACCCTGAAGTCCTCGTCCCACGTCGGAGATAGGACGTCCTTCGAGAGCCTGTCCGACATTGACGCTGGCAACGGCTCCCGTAAGGTTGGCCTTCTTCTGTGTGCCGTAGCCGACGACTACGACATCGCTCAGCATCATGGCGTCTTCCTTGAGGACTACCTTCATGCCGTTGCGGGCGGTTGTGGTGACTGTGGTGTAGCCGAGGCAGCCGATTTCTACCTTTGTGCCTTCGGCGACATTGAGTGAGAAAGTTCCGTCAATCTGGGTGACGGTTCCGGTGGTTGTGCCAGGAACCATCACGCTGGCTCCCGGGATCGGGTTGCCGTTGACATCGACGATCGTTCCCTTGACTAGCTGCTGCTGAGCTGCTGCCTCGGGCAGTAAACCAGACTCGGAGGCGGCTGCCGTGGCGCTGAATGACAGCGTGCCGGCAAGCAGCATCATGAGAAAGGCGTTTACCTTGTAAGTGCGATTCTTTTTCATTTACTAAAAGGTTTTGTATTAACTTATGGTTGTTAATGTGCCCGTTTAACAATAAGTAAAAAAAACATCTTGACTCGAGATTTTTTTCGTGCATGAATCAATGTTGCAAATTTAACGTTTTATGGTGGAAAAGCAAAAAAAACAGGTACTTTTTCAGGTCGGGCATGATTGCAGAACGTTTGCGGTGGTGGTTCACGAGGCGAATGCCCATGACAATGTCGGTGCGGATGGCGTTATTGACAAGATGAAGGGCTGCTTCCCCCGATTGAAAAAGATGCTGGCGGACGGCGGATACAAAGGACGGAAATTGGCCGATACCGTACGCCAAAAGCTCGGTGCGGAGTTTACCGTTGTTCTCCGTCCGGACGAGTCTCCGAAGAAATTCTCCGTGCTGCCACTCCGGAGCGCTCTTTCTCCTGGTTGGAAAACTTTCGAAGAATTGCCATTGATCACGAGTTCTATTCCGATACGGGCGAGGCGAAGGTTCAGCTCGCCTTCTGCCGACTCATGTATAACAAATTATGCGACTGAAATTTAAACAGCTTCTTACTTAGGCACGCTCTGTCTGTCCTTTCCTTTGCATTGAAGCTATATGCTTTATAACAGTTATCCTCCCCATAAGATGTCGTGATTTGCAATCTATTATAAGTTAATAGATTAGGTGTTTGTCTTTAGCGTGATTCGACTAAAGGTAAGTGCGATATCGCCTGATTATCAATTGCTTATCAATCACGCACCTAAACACACACTTTGTCGCCGCAACTGTCTCCTCTTTTGAGGCCACATTCCTATTCTATCCGCTTCCATTTGAAAAACATATTCCTTTTCACAAAATTACGATTATTTGACGAATACCGAGGAACTCATCATTCCCAAATTCATGGAATTGACAGAATTTACGACATGGCCGTCAGTGGCCGAGGTCAAGTATAAATGATTTGGAACGGTTAGTCACGTGAGCGCCATATACATATAGCATATAGGCGTTGCAAATGAATCTGGCAGCAGGGTGAATTGCTCTGCTGTTTTGATTTTTTGGTACCCTGTACAAACCCTGTACAAACCCTATGCAAACCACAGGCACGCAAGAATGGCTCTGGTAATGCTGGGAGGCCATAGTGTGTGGCTGACCCCCATATCCCGAGGGAGGGTCAGCCACAGTGATAGCGGATTGAATACCGTTGGTGGCGTTTTATCGTGTCCGTGGTTTGTAAATGATTGGCATTCTTTGCGGATAATGCCCTTAGAAGCTGTTTTGAATTGTTTGAGGAACATGAAAATAATAAGTTGCTTCAGATTAAGAGAAGATTTTCGAGGATAGATCTTTTTTCGAAGAAGGAGTGTGCCGGTGGCACATGACTGATGAGAGATATCGACCGAAAAGATTCCTTAAGAAGATGCAGCTTATTTATTTTGAAGGTTACTGAAATGTTCCTTGAGGTGAAAATCTTCAGACAAACAAATCAAAAACAGCTTATTATCCATGAATGGGGCGATGTTGCGCGCGGAGGAGTTCCCTGCGTCTGGCGTCCAGTGCGGGAAGTTCCGATTCCGGCATGGCGAACCTGACGAATCTGGACCAGAGGTAATCCACGGCCTGGTCGGACGGGTGGATCATGTCGGCGGCATAGAAACGGTAGTCCCGCAGCTCGTCAAGCACGATCTCGTAGGCTGGAAAATATTCACAACGCTCCGGGAACTTCGCCAGAACCTCGTCCAAAGCAAGCAGAAGGGTGCTTTTGCTGATCTGGTTGCCATGCGCCCCGTCCTTGAAGTGGCGGATGGGAGAGACGGTGAACATGAATTCCTTCTCCGGATGCCGCGCGATCATATTCATGAGCAATGTCGCTGTCTCGCGGACTGAGAGGCGTCTGCGGGTGAACTCCTTCGCCTCGATCTTGAGGCAGTTCGAGACGGTCTCGCCTGAGCGGGTATATTCATAAATCCATGCCGTGCCGAGGGTTATGATGACTTTGGAGGCTGCTTTCCACCGGAACGAGGCTTCCTTCAAAGATGCATTGGCGACTTGCAGGAACTCGTCCTCGGTGCGGCGGGCGAAGGATGTGTGGTGGCTGAACGAGCAGACGAGGCCGGCACCGGAGCCCATCTGGACGCACTCATCTTTGGAGAACGGGATTCCTGATGTCAGGCGGGCGACGGAGTTACAAACGGAGACGGGATTATAAAGTGTTCCGAACGGGTTGAGGCAGACGTCGAAACCGAGGTCAACCATCTTCTGTCCCATGTTGTCGGCGAAGCAGCTGCCGAGGACGAATATCCTGTCTTTCAGCGAGATGCTGACAGCACCGCGGCCGGTTTCCACTGGGGTCTGTAATTTGAGTCCTTCCATACGGGTGCGAAATTACAAAATAATAAGTAATTTTGCATAAACTGCCTCGGAGGCGGGATTTTTCCTTCCGGGCTTATGAATATGAGAAAGAGCGTAATTGTAATAACACTTCTTCTGGCGTCGGCCTTCGCCGGTCGTGCCCAACAAAAGGCTACCTTTACCTACGGTGCTGATTTTCAGTACTATTTTGACAATCGGGAATATGATGGCGCTGGCAACAAGTTCGAGACATCCGGCACGGTTCACGCCGCCAGGCTGACTCCCACGGTCGGTGTCAAGGTGGCGGGCGGCCGGTTCACCCATCAGCTTACGCTCGGAATCGATGTGATGAAGAATATGGGTGAGGCCCCCGTGTCCGAAAGCGACAAGGATCTTCAGAACATAGGACTTTTCCGGGAGATGACATTCTGGTACGGCCTTGAAAGCCGGCGCAGAAGCGGAAAATTCAATCTCTTGGCGGGAATATTCCCGCGCGGGAACTCCGTTTTCGGCTCGGGTTATCAGGGCTGGGCGGAGGATCCTGTGAAGGCCGATCAGGTTCCGTCCCTGTTCATCTCCGATGTCAACCAGTTTTATGACAACAACATAGAAGGATTACTCCTGAAGTACGAGACCCGGAAAGGCTATTGCGAGGCCGGTTTGGACTGGATGGGAATGATCGGGCACGGCCGGCGTGAGCGCTTCCAGATATTCACATACGGCAATTACGCCCTTGCCGGTGATTTCCTGCGCGCCGGGTGGACGGCGACTATGTACCACTTCGCCAACACGCTTGAATATCGGGGCGTGGTGGATAATATTCTTGTCTCGCCTTTCGTGTCGCTGACCGCCGGGAGACGCGACTTCCGTTGGAACTCCAAGCTCAGCTATATTCAAGGAATACATCAGGACAGGATCAACGAGACGGGGCTTGAGCCTGCGTTCGGCGGGCTGCTGACGTTGAACCTCGCGTACAAGAAACTGGGCGTTCAGAATGATTCCTACTATGGCACGGGCCAGATGCCTTACTACTTCACCATTGACGGAGGAGGGAATATGCTCGGACAGGATTTGTACGCCGGAAGTCCGTTCTACCGCGTCTGTGACTATGGCGGGAACAGGAAGCATTCCGGGTTTTATGACCGTGCCGAGATCTACTGGCAGCCGTATATCGCTGATTTCGTGCGTCTGAGGCTTTCCGCCGTGTTCCATTTCACAGGAGATGGATTCCAGGGCAGCCAGCAGAAGCTGAGCGTCCTGTTCGATCTCGGGCGTGCCTTGAACTCCAGGAAAACGGCTAAGGCTTCGGGAGGCTCACGCAGGCAAAGGAATTTTGAAATATATTTATAAGGTATGAAAGTAATATTCAAGTCTATCATTGTCGCCGCTTCCGCCGGATTTCTGTTGGCCGGATGCGGTTCGGGACCCAAGGACGGGGAATATGTCATCCAGCTTCTTACCACGAATGACGTGCACGGAACCTATTTCGATTCCACCTATGTCGGGAACGGGGTGAAGAAGTCCCTTTTAGCCGTCAAGCCGATAGTGGACAGCGTCCGTGCGGCGGCCGGTGCGGACAAAGTTGTCTTCATCGATGCGGGGGACTGCCTTCAGGGAGACAACGCCGCGTACTATTTCAACTATGTGGACACACTCTCTCCTCATGTCTATCCACGCCTTGCCGCCTACATGGGCTACGATGCCGTCACGGTGGGCAACCATGACATCGAGACCGGTCACAAGGTCTATGACCGCATCGCCCGGGACCTTGAGTCGCACGGGATTCCGTTTCTGGCTGGAAACGCTATCCGCACTGACAACGGGGAACCGTATTTTCCTTTGTACAAGATCTACAAGAAGGGCGGACTGAAGGTCGCCGTACTGGGTTTCACAAACGCCAACATGAAGAACTGGCTGTCGGAGAAACTCTGGAGCGGAATGACGTTCGAGAGCCTTGTTCCTCTGGTGCAGGAGGATGTGGACAAGGTGAGGGCCAAGGAGAAGCCTGATGTGGTGATCGTGTCCGTGCATTCGGGAACAGGACCCGGAGACGGCTCGATGCTGGAAGGACAGGGAATGGATCTGTACAAGAGTCTGCGTGGAGTGGATTTCGTGGTCTGCTCTCACGACCACAGGCCGTTCGTGACCTGCTGCGACAGCATCGGACTCATAAATTCCGGAAGCCATTGCCGCTTTGTGGGACACGGAACGGTGAATGTCACCGTTAAGGACGGCAAGGTCGTTTCCAAGACCCATTCCACGGAACTCATTCCGGTTGATCCCCACAGGATTGACACTCAGATGGAAAGGGACTTTTACGAGGACTATCAGGCCGTGCAGGTCTTCACCACCCAGGAGGTCGGTGAGTTGAAGGTGGATATGCGCACCAGGGATGCCTACAAGGGAATGTGCGACTATGTGAACCTTGTTCACACTCTTTGTCTCGGCTGCGCTCCGGCACAGATATCGATCGCGGCTCCGCTGACCTACGACGGGTTCGTCAAGGGCGGAACATTGATCTACAAGGACTTGTTCACGATCTATCCATTTGAGAACCAGCTTTATGTGGTAACGATGACCGGGAAGGAGATCAAGGACTATCTGGAGGCCTCCTACAACCGTTGGATCGTCACTGCCACGAAGCCGACCGATCACGTGCTGAACATAGTCCAGAAGGACGACCCGCGCACGGGCCAGAAGGGTTGGTCGTTCATCGAGCGTGCCTACAACTTCGACTCCGCCGCCGGAATCGACTACACCGTTGATGTCACAAAGCCTTTCGGCTCAAGGATCGTGATCACCTCTATGGCCGATGGAAAGCCGTTCAGTATGGACGAGACCTACAACGTAGCGATGACTTCCTACCGCGCCAGCGGTGGCGGCGGACTCCTCGCCGAGGTCGGAATCGACACGGACAAGATCGCCGAAAGGACCGTTGAATATTACCCGGAGATCCGCGAGATTCTCTATGAATATCTCAAAAAGAACCGTGTGATCGACCCGGCCGTCATCGGTGACCCTGCCAAGATCGGCCACTGGTCTTTCGTGCCGGAGAACATCGCAGGTCCGGCGATCGAGCGGGATATCAACCTCATATTCAAGAAATAACACTAAAATATTCAGATAATGATCAAACGAATTTTAACAGCATTCGCGGCACTCGCCGCCACTCTGACAGCCTCCGCCGCCGAATATGACGGGAAATGGATCGGCTGCGACTATGAGGGTGATGTCCTGAAAGGCAGCACCGTGCTCCCTGCCCGCTACCTTCGCAAGGAAGTGACACTTGACGGCAAGGTGAAGGAGGCGACCCTCCGCATCAGCGGCCTCGGAGTCTATGACACTTGGATCAACGGGGAATATATCACCCGTGACCAGGAACTTTCCCCGACCGTGTCGGAGTACAGGATAAGGGTATATTTCAATGAGTTCGATGTCCGTAAGGCTCTCAAGAAAGGTCAGAACGCTCTTGCCGTAAGCCTTGGCTGCGGCCGTTATACCACGATGAGGGAGCCAGGTATGAAGGGCTTCGGGGTACCGAGGCTTTGGTACCGGTTGGACATTGTTTACACGGATGGCCGCACGGCGACCGTTGTCAGCGACGAGAGCTGGAAGATTACCTGCGAGGGACCGATCAGAGCCAACAACGAGTTCGACGGTGAGACTTACGATGCCCGTAAGGAATTGACCGGATGGACAAAGGTCGGTTACGATGATTCCGCTTGGGCGAAGGCCTCATTGATGGACGCTCCGGGCGGCAGACTGGTTCTCCAGCCTAACCCTAACATCGCTGTTCAGGACATCGTGAAGCCGGTCTCCATCACCAAGACCGATCACGGTTACATCCTTGATATGGGACAGAATATGGTCGGCCGCCTTCAGATCAAGGCCCGAGGACTGCAAAGAGGCGACACCCTCACGATGAAGTTCGCTGAACTTCTCAATCCTGACGGCACTCTCTACCTTGCCAATCTCCGTACCGCAAAGGTTTTGGACACCTACATCGCAAAGGACAGCAAGCCGATCGTCTGGCATCCTGAATATGTTTACCACGGTTTCCGTTACGTTGAGATAAAAGGCTTGAAGAACGAACCTCAGCTCGGCGATTTCGAGGGGCAGGTGATGTACGACAAGATGGCCGTCACGGGACATTTCGAGACATCCAACCCTGTCATCAACCAGATCTATCACAATGCTTTCTGGGGAATCAGGGGCAACTATCGCGGAATGCCTACCGACTGTCCGCAGAGGGACGAGAGACTTGGCTGGCTCGGCGACCGCACGATGGGATGCTACGGCGAATCCTACATATTCAACAACCACGCCCTTTACTCCAAGTGGCTGACTGACATCCACGACGGGCAGAACGAGGCCGGCAGCATCTCGGACGTCTGCCCTCGCTACTGGACCCTCTATCAGGACAATTTCACCTGGCCAGGAGCGTTCCTGACAGGTGCGGACATGGTCTATCGCCGTTTCGGGGACGACCGGTCCATCAAGGACCATTATGGCGCTATGAAGAAGTGGCTTGGATATATGAGGTCAAGATACCTCAGGGACGGTGTGATGATCAAGGACACCTACGGGGACTGGTGTATGCCGCCTGAATCTCTGGAACTTATTCATTCACAGGATCCTGCGAGAAAGACAGCCTCGCCTCTGATATCCACTCCATTCTACTTTTTCCTCTTGAACAAGATGATAGAGTTCGCTCCGATCGCCGGCCATCCGGAGGATGTCAAGATATTCAATGAATATGCCGCCGCGGCCCGTGAGGCTTTCAACGCCAAGTATTTCAACGCTAAGGAAGGCTTCTACGGCAACAACACGGTGACGGCCAACCTGCTTCCGCTTTATTTCGGAATGGTTCCTGACGGGCGTGAGGGTGACGTGTTCGAGCACATCGTGCACAAGACCGAGGTGGACTGTGGCGGCCATGTGAGCTGCGGGGTTGTCGGCATGATGGTTCTGATGCGCACTCTCACCGAGTTCGGCAGACCTGACCTTGCCCTTAAGATCGCCACGAACGAGACCTATCCAAGCTGGGGTTACATGGCGAAAAACGGTGCCACGACAATCTGGGAGCTTTGGAACGGCAACACCGCCGATCCTGCGATGAACTCCGGCAACCACGTGATGCTTCTCGGCGACCTCGTGACCTGGTATTATGAATATCTTGGCGGCATACGTCCTGCCGAGCCAGGCTACAAGTCAATCGAGCTGAAGCCTTACCCAATCGAAGGCCTTGACTGGGTGAACTGCTCTTATGATTCGCCTTACGGAAAGATTGTAAGCAACTGGAAGCGCACCGGCGACAGGTTCGAGTGGACCGTCGAGATCCCCGCCGGCACCACCGCCACCGCCCTCATCCCTGGCCCCGACAGCTCCCACGAGTCCAAACTCCTCGCCCCCGGCAAGCACCATTTCGTGACCGAGCTGTAATTCCCGGTCGCTGAACCTGTCGAAGCGACATAGGTGCTGAGCGACATCGAAAAAAAAGCAAATGGCGGATTTTGCACGTTACCAAAATCCACCATTTGATTTTTTCGCTGTCGTTCGCTAAGTTTCACTGGCGTGAGCGAAAAAATAAAATCCAAAATTTTGGTAACGTGCAAAATTTTGGATTTTCCTTTTTTTCGCGTTCGCCCCAAACTTAGAAGCTGTTTTGAATTGTTTGTTTGAAGGTTTGAGAGTGAAAAACTTCAGTTTCGACCGCTTCTTCCAAGGAAGATAGCGGTGCTATCTGACTGAAGAAGCGGGAAGAAAATGAAGATTTTTCACCTCAAAGAACATTTCAAACAATTCAAAACAGCTTCTTACTCCCCTAAACAAGAATCCATCAGATCTGCTATCTGTTTGCGGTCAAGATTCTGCCCGATGAAGACAATCTTGATCATACGGTCGCCATAGACCGGATCCCAGTCCTTGCGCAGGTTCTTGTCCCTGCGCATCATCTCCTGAAGCTGATCCTCCGGCATCGTGGCGAACCACAGACCGGCGTCCTTGATGGATTTCTGCACTCCGGACTGCTCGAAGAGGTAGCACTTGTCCTTCTCGTCCGCAAAATAGCACAGACCCTTGGCCCGGATCACGTTCTTAGGCCACTTTTTGGAGACGAGCCAGTCGAACTTGTTGATGTCCAACGGCTGACGGCGATAATAGACAAAGGTCCCGATGTTATATTCCTCGACTTCGCCACCCTCGTGATCGTGATGATGGTGATGCTCGTGCCCCTCGTGGTGATGCTCGTGGTCGTGTTCCTCGTGATGATGGTCATGTTCATGCCCGTCATGATCCTCATCGTGGTCATCGTCATCATGATCAGCTTCGTTGCCCTCTCCTTCGATGGCGTTGATCCAAGCCGCCGAAGTAGCCGTCTTATCGAAATCGAACATCCTGGTGTTCAGAAGTTTGTCAAGATCGATGTCTCCATAGTCGCACTCGAAGATCGTCACTTTCGGATTCAGAGCCTTCACTATGCTGCGGACCCTGCCAAGCTCCTCGGGCTTCACCTCGGACGCCTTGTTCAGAAGCACGATGTTGCAGAACTCGATCTGCTGGATCACAAGATTCTCAAGGTCATCCTCCTCCAGATTGTCCTTCTTGAGAGCGTCCCCGCAGGCGAACTCACTCTGCATCCTCAGAGCGTCCACAACGGTGACTATGCAATCGAGTTTCGGAATATTCGATTGGGCATATTCAGGAGCAAGCTTAGGGAAGGAGCAGATGGTCTGTGCGATAGGGGCGGGCTCGCATATTCCACTCGCCTCGATGACGATGTAGTCGAACTTGCCGGAGCGGCAGAGGTCGTTCAGCTGGGCGACAAGGTCCATTTTCAGCGTGCAGCAGATGCAGCCGTTCTGGAGAGGGACAAGGCTGTCGTCCGTGGTGCCGACAACGCCGCCTTTCTGGATGAGGTCCGCGTCGATGTTCACCTCGCCTATGTCATTGACGATGACGGCGAACTTGATGCCTTTCTTGTTGGAGAGTATTCTGTTGACCAGAGTTGTCTTGCCGCTCCCGAGGTATCCCGTCAGAAGCAGCACCGGTATTTCCCTGTTTTCCACTGTTATTGTCATGGTTATGCTGTTGTTGTCATATTGTCGCAAAATTATAATATTTACTTTGGTTTAGCAAATCGGACGCTGGCTGATGAGCAGGTCTGCTTCGTGAGTGTGTTGACGGTTCTTGCGCACGAGGCGTGGCTTGGGTCTGCTTCGTGAGTGTGGTGGCGGTTCTTGCGCACGAGGCGGTGCTTGGGGAATGCTTCGTGAGTGTGTTGGCGGTTCTTGCGCACGAGGCGATGCTTGGGGAATGCTTCGTGAGTGTGTTGGCGGTTCTTGCGCACGAGGCGGTGCTTGGGGAATGCTTCGTGAGTGTGGTGACGGTTCTTGCGCACGAGGCGATGCTTGGGGAATGCTTCGTGAGTGTGTTGGCGGTTCTTGCGCACGAGGCGGTGCTTGGGGAATGCTTCGTGAGTGTGTTGACGGTTCTTGCGCACGAGGCGATGCTTGGGGAATGCTTCGTGAGTGTGTTGACGGTTCTTGCGCACGAGGCGTGGCTTTGGGGAATGACGACGTGCGTGATGAGGCCGCTATGGCGCGCGATAAACAAGAGAATGAATTTTCCTTGGAATTTAATAGGTGATGCCAGTTGAAGTTCTTGTGCAAATGAAGATATTTTACTAAATTTGCGCTCATGCAGGTAAAAACAGTCCTGAGGTATGCTTGAAGGTATAAAGACAGATATCGAAAAGTTGATCGCGCTGTACGAAGCGGAAAGGTCTGAGCGTGAAAGGCTCCAGGCTGAGTTGGTGCGGTGCGGGGCTGAGAATGAGTCCTGTAGGAAGCGGATTGAGGATTTGGAACAACAGGTGAACAACCTTCATCTGTCCGAAGCTTTCGGAGTGGGCGGAGACAGTTCCGCCGCCAAGGAAAAGATAGAGAGACTTATCAAGGAGATTGACAAGTGCATCGCCTTGCTTGAGAATTAGGAATGGGACAGAACATCAAGATAAAGATCGCGGGCAATGAATATCCCCTCGTCGCCTCCTCTCCTGAGATGGAGCGGATGATGAGGCTTGCGGCGGACGCCATCAACCAGAAACTGGCGGCTTACGACGCGAAGTACCCGAACAAGACCCTTTCCGACAAACTTTCCTTTGTGGCTCTGAACGAGGCGGTCGGAAGGTTGGCCTACCAGAAGAGAGTCGCCGACGCTGATGCCGAGGCGAAAAAACTTCAGGAGGATGTTGAGTCCTACATCAAGAATATTGAAAAAGACGGCCGTTAGTCCCACGTGCTCAAATCAACAAGTTCCACGGAACCGAGTTTGCTCGAGCCGGCCATGACGGACCAAGGTTACCTTCGGGGATTGCGCCTGTGTGCGTGACGATGGATTTCTGAACCGGTGCGGATCTCAAATCTTATTCATTAAGATTTCTGACAAGCGGCTAACGGCTTTTTTTAATGTTTCTCAGACGATCGATCAGTTTCCGTTCCGGACTGTCGGTCGTTTTTTTGCGCCGGACTGTTACGGATGACGCTGTGGATGGACAGGGGAGGACTGCCACGGTGACATATAAGGGAATATTAGAACATTTAAAATATTTATTGATATTATGTTGCAATTTTTTATAGGAGTCCTGATCGGCGCTGTAATCGCGCTGGCGGCTTACATAATCATTCAGAGAATAGTTCTGAAAGGGCAGAAGAACGAGATCATCGCCAAGGCCGAGATCGAAGCCGAGGGGATAAAGAAGGACAAGATCCATCAGGCCAGGGAGAAGTTCCTCCAGCTCAAGAGCGAGCACGAGCAGTACATCAACGAGAAGAACAGCCAGCTCAAGGACGCCGAGAACAGGATCAAGCAGAAGGAGAACTCTCTGAACCAGCAGAATTCCGAGCTTCAGAGGAAGATGCGTGACGCTGACAACGCCAAGGCGAGTTTCCAGGCCCAGCAGGAGACCCTGACCAAGAAGACTGAGGAATATGAAAGACTCAGCGCCCAGGCCAACAAGCAGCTTGAGACGATCGCCGGAATGAGCGCGCAGGAAGCCAAGAACATTCTTATTGAGAATATGAAGGCTGAGGCGAGGACCGAGGCTCAGGCCTACATCAACGACACGATGGACGAGGCTCGCCTGAACGCTTCCAAGGAGGCCAAGAGAATCGTCATCAACACCATCCAGAGAACGGCCACCGAGACCGCCATCGAGAACGCCGTGACGACATTCCCGATCGAGAACGATGAGATCAAGGGAAGGATTATCGGTCGTGAGGGACGTAATATCCGTGCCCTTGAGGCTGCCACAGGTGTCGAGATCGTGGTTGACGACACACCTGACGCCATTCTTCTTTCCGCGTTCGATCCTGTCCGCAGGGAAGTTGCCAGACTCGCCCTGCACCAGCTTGTCGTTGACGGACGAATCCACCCGGCGCGTATCGAGGAAGTTGTGACCAAGGTTCAGAAACAACTTGAGGACGAGATACTTGAGACAGGTAAGAGAACCTGCATAGACCTTGGGATCCACGGACTGAACATCGAGCTCGTGAAACTGATCGGCCGAATGAAATACCGTTCATCCTACGGTCAGAACCTGCTCCAGCACTCCCGTGAGGTCGCCAACATCTGCGCCATCATGGCAGCCGAGCTCGGTCTGAATCCTAAGCTCGCCAAGAGGGCCGGTCTCCTGCACGACATCGGTAAGGTTTCCGAGGAGGAGCCGGAGCTTCCACACGCATTGCTTGGTATGAAACTGGCCGAGCAGTACAAGGAAAAGCCTGAGATCTGCAACGCCATCGGCGCGCACCACGAAGAGATCGAGATGACATCGATCATCTCTCCTATCGTAATGATCGGTGATGCGATTTCCGGTGCCCGTCCTGGAGCCCGTCGTGAGGTCATCGAGTCTTACATCAAGAGGCTCAAGGGAATGGAAGACCTTGCCGCCGCCTATCCGGGAGTCACAAAGAGCTACGCCATCCAGGCCGGCCGCGAGCTCCGCGTCATTGTTGGCGCCGAGGAGGTCAGCGATGACCAGGCCGGAAGACTCTCCGCTGACATCGCCCAGAAGATCCAGGAGGAGATGACTTATCCGGGACAGGTCAAGATCACTGTGATCAGAGAGACCCGTTCCGTAGCCTACGCTAAATAACATTCTGAATATAACGGCAAATGTTTTGACGCTATGACACATACTTTCAAAAAAGCTGTGGCGTTGGTGGCTGCACTCCTTATCGGGAGTGTGGCCTCTTTCGCGCAAGCCCCGGAGGCCACCGCCAAGTGGTCGGTTTCCAGCAAGGTGGTTTCAGAGAATGTCTATGAACTGACATTCAAGGCCAGCATTGTGGATGGATGGCACATCTACACTGTGGATCATGCCTACAATCCTATTTCCATCGAATTCGCCTCCGATCAAGGATATTCATTGGTCGGTGGTCTCAATCAGGTGACAAAACCGTCTGATTTCCAAGGAGAAAAAGTTTTCTTTGATTCTGTGACACTCACTCAAAGGGTCAAACTGACCGGCAGTGAGGCCACGGTCACAGGTGAAGTCTCATGGAGCGGATGCAACGACAGGTTCTGCGCGGCTCCGGAATCATGGGAATTCTCCGTTCCGCTTGCTGCGGCTGTACCTGCGGCGAGTGCGTCTTCGGATGACGTTACCATTGACACTAAGTCGGAAGAGGCCTCTTCATCGCTTGAGGCCGGTATCGCATCCGGTGATAATAGCGATAACGAAGGGTCTCTGTGGGCTTTGATCATCGAAGCCATCCTGTGGGGATTCGCCATGCTGATGACCCCATGTGTGTTCCCGATGGTGCCGATGACGGTGTCGTTCTTCATGAAACAGTCCTCGACCGCCGCTGAAGGCCGCTTCAAGGCTTTCATCTACGGTCTCTTCATTGTCCTTTTGTACACTGTTCCGATCAGTGTGATCATCGGCCTGACATGGATAATCGGAGGGAATACGGTCACCGCCGACATATTCAACTGGCTTGCGACACACTGGCTGCCGAACCTGATATTCTTCATCGTGTTCATGATTTTCGCGGCATCCTTCTTCGGCGCCTTCGAGATAGAGCTGCCGTCCAGCCTTGCCAACAAGAGTGACGCGAAGTCCAGCGGCAAAGGACTCGGCGGCATATTCTTCATGGCTCTGACCCTTGTGCTGGTGTCATTCTCATGCACCGGTCCTATTGTCGGCACGGTGCTGATCAAATCAACTCAGGGAGAGTTCTGGACTCCGATGGTCACGATGCTCGCCTTCTCCGTCGCCTTCGCCTTGCCGTTCACGATCCTGGCGATGTTCCCGTCGCTGCTGAAAAAGATGAAAGGCAAGTCCGGCTCTTGGCTCAACAGTGTCAAGGTCGTGCTCGGCTTCATCGAGGTGGCGCTTGGCTTCAAGTTCCTCAGCGTCGCTGACCAGACCTACCACTGGGGACTGCTTGACAGGGAAGTATATTTAGGAATATGGATCGTCACGTTCTCGCTTCTCGGATTTTACCTTCTTGGCAAGCTACGTTTCAAGAATGACGATCCTGTGGAGCATGTCTCTGTGCCGAGGCTTGGCCTTGCGATCGCCGTCTTCACATTCGTGGTCTATATGATTCCGGGAATGTGGGGCGCTCCGCTGAAGGCTCTGTCCGGCTACCTTCCTCCGCTTGAGACTCAGGATTTTGTGGTTTACAATTATGCGGACACTCCGGTGGGAACGGTCACTTCGACAGGCTCAGTGACCATCGAAGCGACCGAAGAAACCAGCACATCGACAAACTCAGTGACCGGTGTCTTCACCTACGGCCAGAAGTACGACCTCAAGATGCCGCTCGGTCTGACCGGCTACTTCACCCTGGAGGAAGGCCTCGCCGCCGCTAAGGCCCAGGGCAAACCCGTCTTCGTCGACATCACCGGCCACGGCTGCGTCAACTGCCGCGAGATGGAACAGCGCGTCTGGAGCGATCCGAGAGTCCTGAATATTCTCAGGAATGAATATGTCCTTGTGGCTCTTTATGTGGATGACAAGACCAAACTCGATGAGGCGGAATGGCTGACCACTCCCGATGGCAAGACCTTGAAGGAGATCGGTCGTGTGAACTCTTACATAGCCCGTACACGGTTCGGAGTAAACGCCCAGCCGAACTATGCCCTTCTTGACGCCGAAGGCAACCAGCTTGCCCCGGTCCGTGGCTATAATCTTTCCGTTGATGGTTTCATAGCCTTCCTCAACTCCGGCCTGAAAAAATAGCCGTGGCACTTAACGTGCTGTAAATGAATATAAAGACCGAAGTCCTGATGCCGTTACCAGCGTCAGGACTTTGGTCTTTTAATTGATTATGAGCCGCTTATCCGCCACGTATATTCATTGGTTCAGAAAGATGTTCGCTTTCCGGACAAAATTCGTTATATTTGCGGCAATGTGACCGGCGCCGCGGATCTTGCCAGGAAGATTCTGGCCAAGTACCCTGCAAACACCGATGCGAAAGCGATTCTGGACAAATGTGTCGCGATGGAACGGAAGGATTACACCGATGCCGTCGCCAGCCAAAGCGTCGCCAGTCTCGATGCGTTCATGAAGAAATATCCGGATTCCGCGTTCCGGGAGGATGTGGCCGACAGGATCGATGATCTTCCTCTCTGGCTGAAAGCCAAAGGCCAGAATACGATAGATTCCTACAAGCGGTATCTCGCCGAGTCCGAGCACCGGATCTACAAACAGGAGGCCGATGACGCCATCGCCGACCTGTCAACCTCGCAGGCTTATTTCAACGCCCTCCGTGTCAACACCATCGACGCGCTGAAGCAATTCCGCAAGGATTATCCCGCCAGTTCCTATGACAAGCGAGCCTCCAGCAAGATCGCCCGCCTGATGGCGGACAAGTTCACGTCTGAATCCTCCTACGCGGACAAAAGAATGGCCATGGAATATGCCGCTGATGACGAGACAATCAGGTATGTGAGCGACAAATACGCCACCGCCACCCGGAATAATGAAGCATATTCCTCGGTTTACAAGACATCGGCATCACAAAGTAGGTCGTCAGATGCATCATCCCGCGGAAGTTATAGGTCCAGCCAATCTTGCATACGCTTTGGATTAACTTTGTCAGCGGATGTTGGATATTCTTATGACACTGGTTATGAGGCATATCCTTTCTCAATAGCTGCAGGTGGGATGATAAGGTTCGGAGACCAGAGACATCCGTTGAATCTTATTATCGGAGCCAAGGCTCTGATGGCCTACACAAAAATAAGATATGATGATTCTTCCTATGGCTCAAAGGAAAGCCTGACCGTAAATGAGATGGTGATTCCGGTGGATTTGAACTGGAATGTCATCACTTCCGAATATACGTCAATGTATGTTGGTGTTGGCTGCCAATATGGTTTTCAGACATCACGTGCCATTAAAGCGTCATACGGTTTCGCATGGGCCAAAGGTGACTGGCACTGTTACTATATTCATTATATTAAAGGTATGTTCAAAGGATTCGATAAAATCTTTCCATTCCTTGGCATGAGCTACACTTATTATTTCTAGTCCGCCATTCATTCAGGGAACGTTTGAAATTCTATGACATGGACATATTGAGGGATTTCATAAAGTACGCCAGTGACTCTTCCCTGCGTGAGCGGGAACGTACCATGTTTCCGGCCAAATCTTTCGTCTCCGGCAGGAAGACCGGCGTTGTGGTCTGGAATATTTCCGAGGACACTCCTTTGGAATTCAAGGTTTCTGTCCCGGCCAGGAAGTTGGTTTTGGCTCAATCGCCGGAAGACACAGCTCTGTCATCCACGTCTGACGGGTATGTTCTGGCACCTCAAAGCATCGCCCTCCTTGTGTTTGAATAGTCTTATTTTGAAAATTATCTGAAAAACGAAGAAGCCGACCGATGAAATGGCCGGCTTCTCTATTTAGAGTCTTTTTATTACCTCTTTGAGGTGACGTCAGCCTCGTACTTCTCGACGGAAGCGATGAAGTCCTGGCCTACAGGAACACCGTTCTTGAGGTTGAAGTAGTCGTAAACGGCTCCGAACGGAAGTGACTTGGCCTCTTCCAGAAGGGCGAGACGCTGGAAGTACTTGCCGTTGTCCTCGTACTTGCGGAGGGTCTCAAGCGGCTCAAGGAAGGCCTGAAGCATACACTTCTGGGTCGAGCGGGTGCCGATGATGTAGGCTCCGATGCGGTTGATCGATGCGTCGAAGTAGTCAAGACCGATGTGTGTGCGGTCGAGGGCACCTGCGCGGACAACCTCCTTGAACAGGTCGAGGGTCTGGTCGTTCATCGTGACAACGTGGTCGGAATCCCAACGTATAGGACGGCTAGTGTGGAGCATCAGCTCAGGCACGAAGAGAAGGAGGGAAGCGACCATATCGCTGATGTTCTCGGTCTGCTCGTAGTGGCCTGTGTCAAGGGTGTACATAAGCTTGCGGGTCGAGCAGTAGCCGGTCACGAAGTCGTGTGAGCCGACGGTGTAGCTCTCAAGGCCGATTCCGAAGAGCTTAGCCTCAAGGCAGGTCTTCATTCCCGGCAGATCCTCGGCGAGAATCTCGTCCAGGGACTGCGCCATAATCTCACGGTAGCGGAGACGCTCCACGGTCTGGTCCTTCGATCCGTCGTGAACCCAGATGTTCATGATACAAGGGTCGCCCTGGAACTTGCCCATCGCGTCGGCCACCCTGCGGCAACGCTTTGTGTGCTCGATCCAGAAGTCACGGATGGACTTGTCCGGGTTGGCGAGTGAGAGGTCACCGCTCTTAGGATGCGAGAAGGATGTGGAGTTGAAGTCGAGCTTCATCCCGTTCTCCTTACCCCATTCCATCCAGCTCTGGAAGTGAGCCGGCTCAACCTCGTCACGGTCAATGTGCTTGCCCTGGAAATCACCGTAGATCTCGTGCAGGTTCAGACGCTGTGTTCCACCGAGGAGGCTCTTCACGAACTTGATGTCGCTGCGGAGCTCGTCGATGTTGCGGGCGCGGCCAGGGTAGTTGCCGGTCGCCTGGATTCCGCCTGTGAGGGCTGTGTCGTTCTCGAAGCCCATCACGTCGTCAGCCTGCCAGCACTGGAGGGAGATCGGGGTCTTCTCAAGAAGCTCTATCGCTTTGTCTGTGTCCACGCCGATGGCGGCGTAACGCTCTTTGGCCATCTCATAGGCCTTGGTTATCAGATTCTCGTTCATATTATTTTTAGTTTATGATTTGTTATTTTCTCAAAATTGATTCCGGAGCAGTCCGCTCTTTGTCGTTGAGGACTAACTCCTTGGCTCGTAGGTGATTGTCTGGATGGAGTTTCCGATGATGCGGCGCATATCCCAACGGTCTCCCACAAGGCCGGCCACCTTGGCCTGGAGCATGATGTTGCCGATCGCCGTGCCCTCCATCGGACCTGCGATGACAGGGATTCCGAGTGTGTCGGCCGTCAGCTGGCACATAAGTTTGTTGGCCGATCCGCCACCGATCACGTGGAGTTTCCCGATCTTGAATGACGCGAATCCCTGAAGCATCCCGATGACTTCCTTGTACCTCTTGGTGAGGCTGTGATAGATGCAGCTGATCATCTCACCATCATTCTCCGGAACCCTCTGGCCTGACTCCTGAAGGGCCGCCTTGATCTCGGCGTACATATCCTTCGGAGCGGCGAAACGTGGATCGTCCGGGTTGATCGTGGACGGGAAGTCGATGGCCTCGCGGGCCATAGCCTCCATCTGGGCGTATGAATATTCCCGGCCTTCCGCCTCCCAGGTCTTGCGGCTCTGCTCCAGCAGCCACATTCCCGTGATATTCTTGAGGAATCTGGTCGTGCCTTCTATTCCACCCTCGTTCGTGAGGTTATATTCATAAGACTTTTCATCGATGATCGGGGTCTTGGACTCGATGCCCATCAGGCTCCAGGTGCCGCTGCTGAGGTAGGCGAAGTTCTCGCCGGACGCAGGTACGGCGGCGATGGCTGAGGCTGTGTCGTGTCCGGCTACGGCGATCACAGGAACCGCCTCCATTCCGGTCTCCTCGCAAAGTTCCTTTTTGAGCACACCGACCTTAGTACCCGGCTGGGTGATGTCAAGCAGTAGGGAAGGGTTGATTCCGAGACGCTCAAGCAGGTCTCTCTGGAAGTCCCTTGTGCGCGGGTTGATGAGGCCCGATGTGGACGCGTCGGTATATTCGCAGACCATCTCTCCGGTCAGCATATACGCCAGCAGGTCAGGCATAAAGAGGATCTTGTCGGTCTGAGGCAGCCTTGAACCGGCTTCCTTGCTTTGCGCGTAGAGCTGGAAGATGGTGTTGAAGTTCATTATCTGGACTCCGGTGACGGAGTAGAGCTCCTCGCGGGGGATGATTTCAAAGACCTCCTCAGGGATTCCGTCGGTGTAAGGATCCCTGTAAGCCCTTGGCATTCCGATGATTCCGCCGTCCTTGCCGATGTGGCCGAAATCCACGCCCCAGGTGTCGATACCGATCGATTCGATCTTCACGCCCATTCCGGCGACCTTTTTCAGAGCCGCTTTGAAGTGGTCGAAGAGGGAATTGATGTCCCAGTAATATTTTCCGTCTATCTCCTTGACGGCGTTCGGGAATCTATAGACTTCCTCTGAGGTAAGCTTATCGTTTTCGACAGTTCCGATGATGGCTCTGCCGCTCGTGGCTCCGAGATCAAATGCTAGAAATTTCATAAATTACGTGGCTTTTTTGTGCTTTACAAATTTTGTTTTTTTTCGCTGTTTTACCGCTGAATATTTTGATATTATAACTTGGAAATTTGATTGGGAATTATTTTTTGCTATATTTGTGACGCACAATTAGTAACAAAAGGTCTGCAAACTATGGCTTCGGTTCATCTCAAATATTTGGCGGTTAATCCTGTTGACCTCAAGTGGGGGACTGCCGTCAACTCGGTGGGTTTTCAGGAGATCGCTCCCGGAATGGACTATCCGCCTCGCAACCATCCGTCGCGCTATGTGTTTTCCGTCGCCAGCGGAAGGATTCTCCAGGAATATCAGCTCCTTTACATAACAGAAGGCAAGGGCCGGTTTTCCTGCGAGACCTTGGGACGGTCGAAGTCAATCCCGGTCAAAGGCGGGATGATGTTCCTGCTTTTCCCGGGCGAGTGGCATTCCTACTATCCTGACAAATCGACGGGGTGGAAGGAATATTGGATCGGCTTCAACGGGGAGTTCATCGACAATCTGATCAGGCAGGGCTTTTTCTCGAAGGACAGACCGCTGTTCAAGGTGAATATCCACGTGGACATAGTGAACCTCTACACTTCCGCGATCAACGCCGCCGTGGCTCAGGAGTCTGGTTTCCAGCAGGTTCTGGCCGGCATAGTGGACCGACTGCTCAGCCTCGCGTATTTCTACGACAGGAACTCGCAGTTCCTGGAGTCGGACACGGCGAACAAGATCAGTCAGGCGAAGGTGATGATCCACAGCCATTATATGACGATCTCTCCGGAGGAGGTGGCGGCGAAGCTGTGCCTGAGCTATTCCTCTTTCCGCAAGACTTTCAAGGAATATACCGGGTTCTCGCCGGCGAGGTTCATCAACGAGGTGCGGATGAGCAAGGCCAAGGAGCTGCTGACCAACACGACGATGAGCATCAAGGAGGTGGCCTACAATGTTGGCTACAACAATCATGACTATTTCTTCACCGCCTTCCGCCATATGACCGGCCAGACCCCCGCCGAATATCGCAACGCCACCCAGGTCGCCAAGTTGTAGGCTGTCCGGTCTTACGCATCTGCCTGAAACAGGTATGGTCCCTGAAAAATACCGGCCACATCCTTAGTCCGGCAATTATAGAGGTACGCTTGAATGTCATATTGAGAATGACTTCCTGTTGATATGGGTTGATGAAAGTGAACAAATCATCAAACTCGTCCGTCTTGGAAGCAATCCGGAACTTTTCGGATAATAATCACATCCGGAATCTCCTGTCTTTTTTTATAAAGGATACTATATAGTAGTTGACTAACTTTTGTTTTGGAAATTATATAGGAGTTGGCTAACATTTTCCTTATGATGCTGATATTTAAGTAA